>Ga0153955_100052_pt1 | contig 79883 bp, 88 predicted proteins | sample TSFL039MetaG_FD_104744 | JGI IMG/M metagenome (GOLD analysis project Ga0153955, IMG submission 104744) | Attine ant fungus gardens microbial communities from Florida, USA - TSFL039 MetaG | ecosystem: Host-associated > Fungi > Mycelium > Unclassified | place: USA: Florida, Wekiwa Springs...
AGCAAATGAGCAAATGAGCAAATGAGTAACAGGTGAGCATGTAAGTCAAGAAAATAAGCAGAGCAGGGAGCATTAGAGGAATGATAACGAAATGAAAAAAGATCCTTAGAATATTCTTCGTTAAAAGGGAGGCATTATCAACCGAGTATATTACATGGGATGGCATTGTGAGTAATGGTAATTCGGTCGGGAAACACAGATTTGAGGCCGTTGGCTGCGTTCGAACCCTGCGTTATATATTTAAATGTCTTTTCAATTTAGAATCCACCCCTTGAATATTCAAGAGAAAAAGGAAATGAGAATTCTAACTTAAGCTTTCATACAAGTTCAGAAATAAATTAACACACAGATGGGATAAGAACAAAGGTAGCATTTGACTGTAGAAAACTAGATGAAGTAATCTAACTGTAACCTGGGATTAGATCGCAAACAGGAATTTGGAAGACTTTCAACAAATTATATTAGAACTTGCTAGAGATAGACTTCGAGGTTTCCTATAAGTTTGTCCTGGATGGATATCTCTCAGCATCTCTCAGCATCGGGAAAAAAGCGACGTTGAGATATGCAGTGAATATGACGCATCTTTTGTTTGGCTCTAAAAAGACAGACACTTTGTTCATCAGGCCAATACACCTAGCTACATAATTCATGTGTTTCATTGCGGGCTGTCAAAGCCACTAAATGAATCATAGCATAAATCCGGCAACAGCAGCAAACACTGAAACGAGGCTAAGTGCATTACCAACCGAACTCAATCCAACAGCACCATTCGCGGTTGTGCTCGACGAGGCCGCAGGAGCAGAGGCAGCAGTCCCTGTTCCTGTCCCTGCAACTGTTACGAATCCACTCTGAGAGGGAGCAGAAGTTACAGATCCAGCTACACCCGGCAAAGAGCTTGTAGCGGAAGCAACACCTGGTAAAGAATTGGTGACAGGAGCAACACCTGCAACGCTACTTGTCGAAGAAGTGTTTGAAGCAGATGCAGTGCCGCCCATGGCAGCAGCCTGGAACTGTTCGAAGGTTTTGTCAGCTGTGGGGTTCACAGCAAACACCATTCCAGCAGTGCAGTGGACAGCAGGGACAGTTTGAGCGCAGAAGAACCACAAAGGCGTGGTATCGGTGACTTGGAATGTCCATACAGGCAGTGCTGCGTCGGTGGCATTGACAGGTTGGAAGCCCGAATCAATACCAGTGGGCGATCGTACACATGGAGCAGCAAAGGTAGACTGGGTCACGGAATGGTTCTTGTTTTGGCTGTGGAGAGATGTGAAGCTCAGTATGACAATGGATGAGAAATAGACGACGCACAATTGAAAATGGATGTTGTCACCAGGTTGAGCAGTGACCTGAGGAGGATCGAAGATCAACTATACAAGTGGTGAGCTGAGGCCCTTCTGTATGAACTCTCGATTTCAAACAAGCTTACCTGGTTGTTGGCGCCAACGTTGACTTGAATGTCAGCCGCGGAGGCAGCAAGGGCGGAAACAAGAGTGAAGAAAGCAATAGACAACATAATAATTGGTGTATTGACGTGAAAATACTATCGAGCCTAAGTCGTTAAGAAGTGATGGGTTTAGCGAGTTCCAGTATGCAACAAGAACAACTAGATAGGCTCACTCTGCTCGTCAAGATAAGAAAAAATCAAAGAAAGATGGGAAATGGAGAGAGAAATCAAGGGGCAGTCCAGACGACAACCAACAGCCGTTGTAACTTATATTCCAGGTTGGACGAAGGTATCCATAGCGACTCGAAACATTCTTCGTGAAACCATAGTCTATTCATATCTCGCTCATTGTCCAAGGTTCCAGGACTGGTCGGAACAGTTAATCACTGGTTGACATGGCACAATTGTAGTTGTCAAGTGATCTTGAGAAGGATGTCTATTTTTGCTTTGACATGGCGGTCTGAGTCCTCTAATGAGAAGTGACGAAGATGATTGGCGCAAAAAGTCTGACTTTTGGATACGATGTGATTCCTAGGATCCTTTGCTATTATAGTATACAATATCAAAAGTGTCAGTATTTGTCAACCCCAACAGGCAGGGCGTGGCGAGCTATATAGACAAACCCCCAGGCACAGCCTAATGGCTGTCTACGGCACTGTGTCAGTCTAACAACTGGCAAGGACATTGACTATCCACATAAGTGAACCGGTGTCCCTCTGGTTAGTGATCCGTCTAGGCCTAAGTGCTGCCTATGAACTCGTGCGCTTTTGAGCTCAAGTTTTAGAACCTCAGAGGACCGGAACTGGCAATTGGACCGGTGTATCGGATACTGGTGAGAGAAGATGGTTCTGCCGGCACCGGATTCCAGGAGTCCCTTATATGTCATGGGTGCCGATGACACGTTGTTCCCATCACTTCGACATGTCGCCTGACTCCAGACATAGCCGCAGGTGTCAAAAATCACGTGTGTTTCCCATTGACACTTGCACCGGTATCGAATTTTTACAATGTTATCGACCTTGGGCCTTCTACCTGTCATTGTACAATCTGCACATAAGAGTACACTGCATCGGTCATTTCACAACTCTCATCCGACTGCCACCGTGTTTTCGAATGCTGACAGAAAGGTCTGTCCCCGATTTTGATCTCGTTGGCACACTCCTGATGTTTCCCCAAGGCAGGGTCCAACTACTAGGCACATAGCCCTGGCTGAAAGATGATTGGTTTCAATAGACGTTCGATAAAGTCCTAAAGGAGTCATCGGGTCGTGTAGTTCTGGTCGATTTCTATGCCAAGTTAGTAGTTTGAACCACCTTCCACTCTTACACGAAACTCAATACGTTTGTCCTTTCAAGTTGGTGTCGTCCATGCCACATGTTATCTCCCATCCTTGAGAAATATTCCTCGGGAGACAATACATCCGCCAACGGTGTACCTGTCGACCTCATCAAAATTGACACCGAATCAGACGACGGTCAAGTCCTGGCCCAGGAACATAAAGTGAGCTAGTTCTAGATTGCCTCTAATTAAGCCTTTTTTTCCATCCCTGTTGAAATGGCCAAATTCAATTCATCTAACTATTCCTGATTGACCTCGCCTCTTGGCACATGGATCCTTTTCTTATCATCTGTTTTAGGTGCATGCTCTACCGACCGTTTTTGTGTACAAGAATGGTGAAGCTATGACCCACTTCAAAGGAGCACTGCCTGAGGCACAGGTTAAACGGATCCTTGACGGCGTGTAGAAGTAAATGACTTGGGTCTCCATTATAACTGCCTGTCTAGTCGTCAGAGGGCAAGAAATCATTAGATGTTAAACATATGTTACATTTGTGAGCGGTGAATGATATCAAGAGAAGGTACCAAAGGATATAAGCTAATTCGGGCTTCAGCAATCTCATGAGTGACTGTGAGTTGCAAGAAACAGATACAGGAAAAAGAGACAATTGAGATATACGAATGGATGCATCATGAAGCCGCATTGGCACGTATTCATAGACGATCTAGAATGAAAAGTTCCAAAGGGAAAGAAACCATTTGATAGCAAGAATGAGTAAAAAAGGAGACGAGAGCGGGTTCACGATTGAACAAAGGACCAAAGGGCGTTGAAAGCGCCCCAGTGAGCATAACGAGGGGATGAGATGTTGGAAAAGCATGTCTAGGACCTATGGGCTGTATGACTGAATGGCGATCAGTTACAGATGGTGGTGATGAGAAAGGCTGTCAATCGCGGCTGGGCGGGTTGGGTTGAATTCTGGAAAGTGAAAGAGCTACTGCAGAATACAACACTTGAGGCCACCTGTGCCTTGGTTATTGTATGGATCTTCTGCTCGCCCCACAGGACCCCATACGGAAGGTACCTGAAAGTAGTTGAATATGGAAAAAGAAGAGAATGATATGAGGGCCTACAAGATGATCTTTCGTAGTTTTACAGTACCGAATCAGGCTAATAGATATACACGAGGAGTGAGCACAAGGCCAGCAAGAAAGTGGCAGGTGGAAGAGACAGCTTACCTGGCACTGGCTTCGGAGACTTTGAGTCTGGGTCTGGCGAGGTCTTCTTTGAGGCGCTGGTTATGTTCGACCAGACGTCTGTGTTTGAGTTCTGACATAGATTGTCTGCCGCCGCCTCTAGCGCTCATTGTGGTCAATGGTGGTGGTTGATGTGGTGAGAGAAATCTACAGCGGAGCACAGATGCCATGCGAAGTAATTTCCTTATTCATATGTACTCTCCCACGGCCCTGACGAGTCAATGAATATATCTGAGTGCTCATCGTCACATTATCGTACATTTGCATGCCTTTGTAGATGGTGCGAATGGATTCTCTGATGTATTTACTGAACCCCAGATAGAAGGAATCTAGACATGGACTGAGCAAGTCCTGTGACATGATAAGATAGACCAATACCAGATAGTCTGTCGTCTGGCTGCAGTATTGGATCAGACTACAGCATATTTGAACGCGTTATGTACAAAATAAAGTAGTAGTACACACCTTGCACTTGCTTGGCTTACGGTCAGGGACGGCCGTGCGAGGTCCTCTTTTAACCTTTTATTGGACTCATTCAGTCGCATATACTTCAACTCTGATGCAGAGTGCTTTCAAACCAGTCACCGAATGTCATTTCGTGCAACAGCATCAAATTTGGTTGAGAGAGCGCCCGAACAAGAAATTTTAAGTCCATGTGGGATCAAACAAATCAATGCGACCCTACCTCGTGCGTTCTGGCGTTCATATCGGAGTCAGTACTAGTTGTGAGACGGAGCGACTGGTCTCGAAAAGAAAAAGATAGGTTTTTTGTAGACGTCAAGTGTATTAAAAAGAACTTAGCCGGTCTCAGGCACCTACTGACGGAGTTTGAATGATACTTGGTCCACAACCACCATTACAAAGTCATTACAATGCTGAGCCCTCTTGTACCTGAACGACAATCGCAACGCGGCAAAAGGCGATTTTCTAGTGCAAAACTTCACAATCACCTGCAGACCTCGAGCTCAACTCTACGCTATTCGCCTCCTTGTGTTGACAAAGATCAACTTATCAATCAAGATGATGATGACTGTCACCAGACTAATGCCGGCTCTGACAACGATGCTTACTTCCATTGGGACGAGGAGGAAACGCTATTGTCAGATCTGCTAGAGGAAGCGTACGCTCTGGCAACATCACTAGTCTGACCATCAATACCTAGACTGAATTGTTACCTTTACCTATCAGTGCACCGGAATTAAGGGATGTCGATCTGGTTGAATTGGCAGAATCTCTTCAGAAACCCTTTGACGAGGAGTCTCATCAACTAAAGAGAACTATTGCTCATACTTTTGTGCCTGTCGTGAACAAAATAAAAGAGGCTTTCTTTACTCTCGAACGGACTGGGGACATCTCTTCTGGCGCGGGAATCTTGGCTTTCAACGATGCTTGTCGCGAATCAGAGGGCTCCATTAGCAACCAATGTGAGTTGGTGCAAAAACAACGGGACGAGTACACCGTGAGTGTTCTCACCATCCGCGGAAAGAAATGTTTAATGTGAAGTAGGCTCGCGTTACTGAGTTTCTTGTGCAATTAGAAGAAGAATATATACACCGTAACCAGCTTTGGGTCGACTTTGAAAACGCTATGAATGAACTAAGTACTTTTGCTACTCTTGCTATATTTGGTATTCCACGTCTGGCTAAACCATTTTCCCCACCTACACAGTTAAACCCGTCCTCGAGATGTTGAACGAAGCTCCCGCAAGGATGGAACGGACTATCGCAAATATTGAAAAACAGAGCAGAATTTTAGAAAAAGAGGCTGCGGGAGTAGCACTGGCAGCTACGGAGCTGACGTTGAAGGACCTTCTTAGCAAGCTTAAATAGTCTGTCTACCCATGGGTTGTATTTTATTGGGATACCCCAATGATAAAAACCGATTTTTCACTGGACGAAATAACCGGGCCTCGGATCTGCGATATCATCAAAAATAAGATAATGGGAACCATCAAAGGTTCATCCTCAACCCTCGCTGCCAAGAGACCAGTTCAGCCCTCGAGAGCACGCTAGCATGCTCCTTGACACTTCAAGATGTTTCCACAGGCGGTAGGCCCCGTGCTCGTGCATAGTCCTGTCTGCGATTTGAGGGTGCAGAGGCAAGGTACATCATTCTACTCAGAAAGACACAGTTCAAGGCATCGTCAAGGGAAGAATTCTCATGGAATTGCGACCACTGACCAACCCACTATCGAGGCACTCATCAGATTCACGATGTGATGAATAAGTCACCTCTCTGGACCCCTATTATTTGCACAAGCCTATCATCAAACAGGAAATTAACTCAAAGGCGAACTCAGACAACCGCCTACGTTCCGTCTCCACGCCTGAGACGATTGAATTTTGGCAAGGTCTCTCTCAAATAATCGGCGTGTTTCCTGCGTAGATCGGCCTCTTGGATTTTTCCTCTTCCACTCCACGTACGTCTCTCTGCAAAGGGACCGTAAATGACTGTATGATCCGGAAGAATTTCGTCTTCCGTAGGAGCAAGGAGGCATGCGGCACCAATCACACAGTAAGAGCCAATACTGACCGTATGGTGGACACGAGCACGAGTAGAGATGGTATTGGCATTTCCGACTGAGGGACATTCGATGCCTGGAAGTGCGTTAGCCAGGGCTAGATGGTCATGATAAGAACTAGAACTCACGACAGCCAATCTCGAAAAGATTGTCGTCACCTACACGCATTAATTCCTTCTTCCTACGAGTTCAATCAAGTGTAACTGTCGAAGTAGGAAAAGAGATTGTGTTACTAACCGGTTCACGATAATTACGGCTTCTTCGATTATACAACCTGAACCAATGATGATAGGTCCTGCAATGGCAAAAATTGTAGCCTTTGGATGTATTATAGTTCCTATCATATGTAAGTATATGTTAGCGTGATATCGAGCCATCACATACCCGAACCAATTGTAATGTCTCCTTTGAGTTCGACATCTTGACAGACTACAGCTTTCGAATGTATGGTAAATTTATCACGTCTGAAGTAGTTGATGAATAAGGACTATAGCCCAAAAAGAGAGACTCACTACATTGGCGGCATGAAAGAGGTTAAGTAGATGCTTTGTCCTTATTTGGTGAGAGTATTCCAGATGTCTATCACACTTGTTGGACGTACATATCATGGATAAATCTGCACCATGGACTATTCTCCAAGGCACACTCTCAATATGCAAGTCCGTCTTTCTTGAAAAGACTAATTTTGAGCTCAAACTGACTCAATAACAGCCACACTCAGTGCTACTGTAGTCGGTCTTCGAGCAATCTTTAAAGGCCACGAACACCCTGGTTTTCTTGCTAGTACTGCTGCGCTGAATAGTGGCATAACAGCTGCAACGTTTTTTGGTTTGTGGTTTTTGTAAGAACGCGTTCCTTCCTGACTCTCCTCTCTCAAGCATTACGCGAGTACATTGTTAGTCCTATCCTTGTCCACACAATACCTTCGGAACAGTACCAGCGACGGAGAAATCAACTCGGAATCGGTCAGAACTCATCAGAAACAGATAATTCAATTGCATACTCTTCCGGTTCACAATTTTCCTCGATAAGGAGCCAGAAAACTTTAGACAGTGCTCTGAGTGGAATGGCCACAGGTGGGCTGTTACGTGGGCTAAAATGTATGTTCATCGCCATTTTTTGTCACTATCGAGGACTGAATCATGAAAAGCCGGTCTGCGAGCGGTCATTCCTGGGGCAATCACCGTTGGTGTGGCTGCCACACTTTTACAATTGGGATACAACGAATTTACCGTCCAACGCCTCAAGTTGATTGTTCATCAACGTTCGTCTGGAGATGGCTCAGTTCCCGTTGATTCTCATCCTAGGCCTGCGTCGGTACTTTCGGAACTTGAGCAGCATGAAACAATATCGTTGAAAATCAGAGTCCTATCTCTTCTTGGTGTCCAGAGACTGACCGAAGATGAATATCTACAGCGGTTGAGGATCCAAAGAGATCATTACCTGCTGCAGATAGCGAAACTTGAGCGAAAGCTCGAAGAAGAGGAAAATCAATCCAATATAAGTAGCAATTAATATATCCTTCTTCGCCAGTTTAGAGCGCGTCATGGATCTAGATCATGGCTATCCGAATTATTACTGCATTACTACTGCATCTCTTTTAGAAATCACCCAAGTTTCCAGATCTCAATCACACCCCTTCCTGTCTCATCAAATCCTCCTACTATGATACGCTTTTCATCAACAGTCAGGGCATTTACTTTGATCATTGTTTCGCACTGATGATGTCCGAGGACCTGATAAATGATTGATCTGGTCTCACCACTGTAAATCAAGTTGTAATGCGTGAGGGACCCCTTCATAGTTGAGACTGTCAGTCTGGTGGGGCTATGGAAAGCACTGAATACATATCATCGTTATGTTCAGTATAGACTGTAAGCGAAAGGACTCAGCATCTACTCACACCGCTACGATGGGCGCCTCAGCTATCGAGACCATGCAAGCTTGGGCAAGGTCAAGACCTCCCCATTTTGTTTTCTTTTTGCTTTTTGATGATGTCCTTTCACTACCACAACCAAGCCACAGCTTTCCATTTGCAGTTCCCGCGGCCACAGATCCATCGGATGCGACAGAAAGAGACATGATGAAGGGAGGAGACATGGATAATTTTCCATCTTGAACCGAGGGTCCAGCTATTTCTCAGCACTTGCTCAGCTACGAATGACACAAAATGAAGAATTCGGAGACGAACCCAGATTTTGTTTTGAGAGTATTTCATCTCGTGTGACATCTATATGTAGCAGTGTAGCATCGCATCCTCCGCTTACAAGCTCTCGGGGACGTTCCGGTAACCATTCAACAGACCCACACATCTATATCAAAAGGGTTTCAAAGCCTTGATAACATGTAATCAACATAGAGACATACGACATCATGTTTTGTTCCGAGTTTCGTGATCGTCTTTGTGCTCAAATCAACAATCCCAATGTAGCCCGAATCAGTACCAAAAGCAAGATGGGATTTCTCGCAATTGATAGCCAGCTATCTGAGATTTTTTAGCTTTCCAATAAAATAGCTAGGGAAGATGACAGACATCTTGTATTTCATTTTCACCTTCGTCAGCTGGGATGGCATTAATGAATTCGAGGGCATCGTCATAAGTCTGTATCACTTTTTGTGTAGCCAATTGAAAGTGAAAGATCTAATAGAAAGGAATAGGTCTCCGAAAATTGACTGAGAAGAAAAGCATGTACACACCTGTTTGCCAGATGCAACCCATGCATCTCGGAATTCCGACCCCGGTCGCTTGACGCAAACAATAGAAGAGATCATATTGCCATTACCCTTCACAGCTCTGAGAACTTTGAATGAAGAGAGATCATATACCCTTAGATCGCCATTGTCTATTTTGGAATCTTCACAAAGGTAAAGATGAAAAAAAGCCATTATCATCGTACCTGAACCAGCGTACAGATGTCCAGCATGGCCAAAAGTGAGGGCAGTAAACTGCCAGGTGCTGGGTGTGGTTACCGAACGGAGCAAATTAAATAATACCTCTGGATAAGGCGCGACCAGCATCGTCTGGTCGCAAGACATGTTTGATTATGGAACAAATTTCGGCAATCATTTCAGTGATGCCGAACAAGCAGTATGTCTTCCTCAACTATTAAAAAGAGCATTGGGATTATTATTTACAAGAGTGCGTACAGCTACAATATATCCCTAACAAAACTTAGTGTACCTAGCGAGGATGAGATCAGATCCGACAACCGCTGGCTCTGTGTTCTCTGTACTTCTTCTAACTCCTCTAGACCCTCCTTCAGCTCCTTGTTGGTAATCAGAACGTCTGCGTGTAATCGCAGAAATACACTCGTGACGGCCTCAATTGCCTCAAAATCGCGGTGTGTCTTGAGTCTTTGAACAAGTGCATGCATGAACACTTTCAGACTCTGCAGCGACGTCAAAGATCGTAGCTCGAGCTCCAATGCCGCAGGTTGTAGCATTTTGACTTGATGGAAAAATCCCTCATCTAGAACCTTGGATTGAACAGCTGTAGAAATGTATAGAAATTCAACACTTACAGTCACCCAAGGGTTCTTCCTCCATCATTATTTTGAGACACACGCTCTCTGTATTCAGAATAGTCTTATCTAGTCTATGTGTCGACTTGATTTCTTTTGGTTTCTTTTCAGCATAAGTAAATATTGTCTCCACCCCAGGCAATGTTGGCAAAAAGAAAGGTGCCTTCTCAACAGGTTTGGGTGGTTCCTTTGGTTTGTTCCTTTGTTGAATAACCTCTAGATTCAAGAGAGTTTGCCATCTTGACCTTGGTAGGAGTGTTAATGTAATAAGCTCTCCATCCAGCTGTGCTGGAGTAGAGAAAACATCAGAGGGTGCGTCTTGTACACTTAAGGATGAGAGAGCTTCAAGAGCTTAGTAGAAAAGTTAGTGATCGGCCCATGGGAATGCAAAATACCCACCATTGTCCTCAGCAGTGCCCTGCGTAGATGGTAATGAGAGATTCTGAACATCTCCTTCGGTTATTCCCTGGAAAGATACATTTGCATATTGCGCTCGATTCGCCCTGGAGCGCCCCTATGAGTCGCAGCGGATTTCAGCATACCTGAAACACATACCAGAGGAAGATTCCAACACTGTCTACATGCGCAGTCGCCAAAAAGTCACCTGTGGGAGAGAATGTCAGGCTTATTGCAACGCTTGACGTTCTGAAAGCATCGATCAGCTGCCCAGTCGGGAGATCAAATGTTCGAATGACAGAATCCAACGAGGCTGCAATTAACCACCGAGCGTCTGGAGAGAAGGCCTTTGTGACCTAAATATGTTATCCTAGCATACGAAAGACAAAGCTCACCATGTCCAAAACTCGCTCCTGGAAACCACCTAACTCTCTGACAATTCGTCGTGTCTCGATATCGATTACCCGAATAACTAGATCATCACAGATAGTGGCCAGTAACCCGCTATCTCTGTGCAATTGTAATGAGGTTATCGCGGCTGGTAATATAAGAGTATATTCCAATTTTGTTGTTTGGAAATCGAAGAACTGAATTTCAGTGGTATGTTTTGTGAGTTAAAGAGGAAAACAATATAATTCAATACTGACATTGAGCGTCCCGTCGAGGGTAGCAGCGATAACTACCCGATTCAAGGAATCAGTAGCAATGCCAGTGATGATGCGTTCCCTCTTTTTGGCTCCGTCCCGTAGTCTTGTTGCTGCTTCTGATGGGCATACACCAACATCGTAGGATTTGCGCTTGATGCCAGACTGCATGTTCCACATAAAGAGTTGACCGGTGGATGATCCAGCAAGACCAAAATTACCACATGCAGTTACACAGACATCCTGTTAGGCAGGATTTATTCGAATGTCCTTCAAATCACATAGAATACCACTACCTTAACTGAACCCACGGGACTGCGCTTCTTGCCCACACTCCTAGCTGAGTCTGCAAATTCAAAGACGTGTTTGCCGAGCCGTTTGTTGAGCATCGTCCAGGACCGTACCAAGGTCTCGTCTGTGTGTGAAGTAAGGATATCGTCCCAATCTTTATATCGAGTGGTTGAATATGATATCGAGTGCACTGGAGGGAATTTGAGCGAAGCGATCGGTATTGAAAGAGAAGTCGCCTTTCTAGCCAAGGAACCTGGCCCCCTTGTCAGCTTCAAGAAGCACCTGGAGTTGAAAACTTGCCTTGCGAGAGTTCGAATGACCTCGAGTCTCGTACGACAGAAGTACACCTCAGGCTTCGGTCCCTTGAGGCCGTCAAGAGTTGTTTCCCATCATCACCGTAATAACGAATGAGATGGGGAGGTGCATGATGACCAGAGCGAAACTTCAGAAGTCTCGGAGGAGACGTAGGAGAATCAAAAAGCCATTGCTGGGTTAATATGTCAGAAGGGACCCCAGTTCAACTGAAAACCAACCTTAACACTATTATCCTCTCCTGACGTCACCAGAACAGGTTGGCCGGGAACCCACTCAACTGCAGTCACAGCACCGTCGTGTGCTCCGCGTACCAAGTGCAGCAATCGACCACCATCGTTAAGATCCCACAGAGCTACATGACCTGCAGAGGATGCAGAGGCGAGGATTGGTTGTCCGTCTAGAAGAATAAGCATGAGTAAGTAGGCGTTGGAAGGTACATACCACTTCTGAACCCGAGGGCCCGAATTCCACCGTCCATGAACATTCTCATCAACCGCTCATCAAGTCGTACATCATATACTGATATTTCTCCAGAAGCAAAACCAATACCAGCCACATCAATTGCTGGTGATTGTACGAGAGCAGTGATGGCACATCCCAGGTGAGGGTTTGCGAAAGACGTTAATTGCGATGGGGAGAACTTGTATATGCAAGTCCTGGAATAATCAGGGTCATTTGAAGAAATTTAATCAACCCGGAATTCGTGCCTTGTTTTGATATTCCAGAGCTGCAAAGCACCTTGACTACTTGCAACAAGCACTTTGTTGATGTAAGTTGCGGGATGAAGGATAGATGTTGCAGTAAAATCGTGATCAAAAAGGACGATAGACTCCATCTCTGTCCCTCATTAAGGACTGCAAATGAAATGAACTAGATGACCCACCTCCGTCCATGGTATTCCAAATCAACATCCGTTGCCCATCTTCCGTCAGCGCAAGAAGAGACAGGCCAAATATTGTGATAAAGGATAAAGGGGTTTCCAGAGGATTTGTGAGAGTTGCAACCTTACATCTGTTGAATGTGAAGAGTCGGTCAAAGGCAGAGAGAAACACACTGGTTTTCCCCGCAGATACTTTATCGCCTGAGTGCCAGATGCTGCCCATACCGCATCACCATCGAGGGAAAGACTTGATATCGGTTCTTGGGCGTCAGGTCCTGCGAAACAATCTCAATCAATAATCATAAGGGAACACAAGAATACACGCACCCACAAAAAGTAAAGTCATTTTCCCTCCCTCCCACAACGCCCAGGCTTTTCCTAAGCATGTCAAAATATGGATTCTTGGTCCATCAGTGGCACCCTTGAAAGACCTCGTTTGCAAAACGAATGGAACATGATTTGTAATGAGACCAAGAACTCTGAAAGGTGCAAAAAGCCTCGGTTCTGAGGACTTGCGACTAGATATGGTTTCTTGTCGCTGGCGTTTCCGGGGAGGGGAGCCTGCAGTGTCGATCTCCAGCTCTTCGTTTTCCATAGTTTCCGTCGTGCCTCTAACTCAGCATTTTTTTTCCGGATCATCCGGAACTATCCGAGATGATGGCCGAATCTCTACCATTCAGGTCAGGTGTTCCTCCTGACACCAGCCATACCAGCCACACGAGATGCCAGAGGCCTTGTCGCCGGGTTTTGCATTCACGAAACAGATTTTTTTCGGTCCCTTCGTGGTTGCTTTGCTAGTGGTAGCAAGTAGGCGTGTCATTACACTGTTGAATACAACGCTTAACTAAACATAGTTGTTTTCTTCCTCAACAAGAGAAGCCGACAATCGAAAGGAACTGACCTGCTTCTTCTTGGTGCTCCCGATGCTGGAAAGACTTCTCTCATGACCTCTGTGAGTTGTCATATGGCTTGTCTACCCTTCTAATCCTGTAATGACAGCTTGTCTATGGCCAAAGTATGCCTACGCACACATCAATGCAAACGAACTCTTCAGTCTACTCTTTCACTTCGAACAGAAACTTCCGTGTCATTGATGTCCCTGGGCATCCTCGCATTCGGAACCAGTTTCAGGAACATTTACTGAGCGCCAAAGCCATTGCATTTGTAGTCGACGCTGGCACCATTTCTCGGAATGGTGCTGCTGTCGCTGAGTGCGCTTTTCTACCGCATTTATTGGTGTAATCACTCAATCACTCATCTCCAGACACCTTCATATTGTCCTTCATTCAGTGACCTCTCTTCCTCCTTCGCAGAACCCTCCATTCGTCTTGATTATAGCTCACAAAGCTGACTTACTCAAATCAGGCACGTCTGCACTGCAAGACTCGCTTGCTATCAACAGAGTTAAATCAATACTGGAACGAGAACTGGAGAAACGGCGAGCTTCTCGGATTACAGATGTTACAGTAGAGAGTCTCGGGGAGGAGAATGAGAAAGGCGAACTAGGTGGATTGGAATGTGGGAACGGAACAGAGAATTTCAAGTTCGATGATTGGGAAGGTGGTGAGATCTCGTTCGTTAGCACATATGTTCGTCCTGGAGGCGATGACGTTAACAGTGAAAATGGATTATCAAAGCTACGAGATTGGCTGGTGGAATACATGTAGAATATATATGTTGCAGCTATGTACATAGGCGTGAGAAGAGAACCAATTACAACCAAATAGTATATGATTTATTTTTCTGTCGTACTGAATCTTCTTTTTTTTTCATACCGCAACCTTTTAGACAGTGCCCGACCCATTTCGTTGCGTACCTGGGGCGAGGTGATTCGGGTTTAGCGTAGAGGGATGCTCGGGCAGGATTAAGAACTTGCACACCCTTTTCTGGTGTTGTAAGTGTCAGACCTTCCCTATATCTGATTAAGCAGATTCATATAGCTAGTTGAATGCAATATTGTTTTCTTTCTGTCTCGAGGTGATCCTTTCTGTGTTGTCCGTGTTGTGGTGTTGAGTCCTCCCTTAGGACGACAAGTCCAAAGTGATGTGTCACGGGTCACACATAGCGTGTACCTTTCCTTCCACGTCGCACATCAGCTTCTAGCTTTTTGGTTCCAGGTAGCTGTTAGCATGTTCATTCTCAACTGGTTCTGGGATGTCCTTGCGTCTCTCGGTGAGTTAACACCAATTTTTTGGATTTAGTCGCATTTACGGCTCGATATTTTTTGAAATATAGGCCTAATGCATAAGAATGCGAAAATCCTATTCCTTGGTCTTGACAACGCTGGGAAGACGGTGCGTGTCTGGTGAATGCTTCAGTGATATCCCATAGCTGACAGTATTGTTCTCTGGGGACGTCTAAAGACGCTGTTGCATATGTTGAAGAATGACCGTCTAGCCACCCTGCAACCTACTCTTCACCCTAGTAAGTATAGTTACCCCTCTTTCTGTTGCGGGGAATTGTTCCTGATGCCATTTGTCTTTCTACAGCTTCAGAAGAACTCACCATTGGCAATGTGAAATTCACCACACATGATTTGGGTGGCCATCAGCAAGGTACCCCAATCATTCGATTGTTAAAATAGGATTTCTAACACTCTGTGATAGCACGTCGTTTATGGAGGGATTACTTCCCAGAAGTCAATGGAGTGATTTTCTTGGTTGACAGTGCTGACTTCGAGCGCTTCTCGGAAAGCAAAATCGAACTTGACGCGCTGCTTAGTATTGAAGAGCTCTCGAAAGTGCCATTCATGATTCTTGGAAACAAGATCGATGCACCTGGTGCAGTCAGCGAGGAGGAGTTAAGGCATCACTTGGGACTGTACCAGACCACAGGGAAGGTTCGTTTGGTGGTTACCTTCAGTTTCGAAATATTGAGTGTTGGTTTCCTGTGTAGGGCAAAGTTCCTCTAAGTGATATCAGGCCCATCGAAATCTTCATGTGTTCAGTCGTGCAGAGACAAGGATATGCCGAAGGTATGTTGTTTGCGTTTGAACATAAGAATAAGCGCTCACTCTGTCTTGTGATATAGGTTTCCGCTGGATTTCACAATATGTACGTATACGTGATGCTCGTCTCGTTCTCATGTACTAACACTCTGACCAGATCTAAGGAGTGAAGCCAGTACAGTTTATTCTTAATAATAGACTTCACTGCTACATATCCCTTCACTTGGGACATTGTATCCACGTGATAGTTTATGTCCCTGTTTTTTCCATACTCTGGGATTTGCGAGCGTTTTCTTGTTCTTGTGTGAATATTTCCGGGTAACAGCTGAGGATTGCCTAAAAATCTACAGAAACTACAGATCATTAGGTAGCATGGTTTCTACTTGCGTAGAAGTTGGGTGTCAATGACTTCTTTGGTTAAGAATTCTGGGCCATCACGGATTTCAATCACTTTGGAGACATCAGCCTGTTGAGAACAACTAAATTGGTGCTTTAGCTCGAGGCCTAGACAGCACTCACTATTTTTAGGAAGTCAAACAGCGCGCTCGCGTGTAATGTTAAGAGACTGGTTTCGGAGGACGTTGGTGCCCAGTTGATGAGGACAAGAGGGTAGGACTTGCGGCCGTCAGAATGGTGGAGTTCATGAGAGAGAACGACGTATCGAGGAGCATTCTCCGGTAGCTCTGTGAGATCTGTGTTAATCGGATATCCTGTTGAATGACAGGCTGTACTACCTTCAACTAACTCGTCGATGCTGATTTCATCGAATTGCTCGACCTTTTCCATGATCAGCCTGGATTTGTTGATCTTGATGACGAGTGCAGCATTCCCTTGCATGCTACGTTTTGAAAATCTGAATTTGCGGAGGTCATCTTTTATGCTTTGCGGTATGTCGACAGTGGCCATCTGTTGAGAGCTGACTTTGATCGTGCGAGATAAGATAAGCGTGATTACATTGTTAGGACCGCCGGTGCCTGATTATCCGCTGTCATACTATTTTTCGTATGTCTCTGGCTTCTTGCAGGACTCGTGTATTGCCATATGCCTCAACTATCCTCTGAATGTCCTGTCAATGATCAGACAGTCAATTTGCTGGAGGAGTTACAACATGAGATTAACACAACCGATGACACGTCTGCTGAGGAGGAATGGTCTGACGAGGACGAGCGACAAAGAATGAGCGAGCTTCCGTGGTGGAAGAGGCCTACACCATGGTGGTACGTCGCGACAGTCGTGCACCCGGAATTTGTCTGATGCCTTGTATCAAGGCTTATGGGCTCATTGCCGTTCATCGTGATTGCCATGTCGGCAACGCTTACTCCTCGCATTGAAATCTACACTATCCTTGCTTGTCGTCTGCTCAGACCTGACATTTACCATGATGAATCAATGAGTCTCATGTCTACTTTTGCACAGACCCGTAGTCAGCTATGTGCTGCGGACCCTGTCGTTCAAACTGCCGTCGCGAAAATTGCCACTGGTGTGCTCTTGCTATCATTATTCCTGCATATCATTTTTGATGATCATCTCTTGCGTTATTGCAGCAATGACAGCAACTATGGGTGTTCTAAGTTGCCTATCTGCTGGCTGGTGGAGTGCTGTAAGTACATGTCTCCTTCAAGGCCTCATTTCTGTGTTAACACAAAGCATAGTTTTCCGATCGATATGGCAGGAATCGTGTGATAGGAATTTATCTCCTTGGTCCACTTTTGACTGATATCATCTTCATTTTTGTTATGCACCACCCTGATTTCGTGCCTGGTGGATACTGGTTTCTCCTACTTGGCCCTCTAGTTGAAGGTTCTCTTGGAGGTACGTTTTAGACTCCTCACAGAGTATGGAGAGCCTGTGATTAACAATCTTAGGGTTCACTGGAGCTGTTGCGACAGTTTACGCGTATCAGGCTGATGTCACGACTGAGGATAACAGGTCCGTGTGTCATAATAGAATATGACTTTGTTTTCTTGCAATACTAATTTCTGTACGCTTATTTGAGATCACGTACATTCTCACTCAGCCTCGGATTAATGTTCATCGGGGAGGCCATCGGACCCACGCTTGGTTCCTTGCTGAACAGATGGACTGGTCAACTATTATCTGTCTTTTACGGTGCCATAATAGTGCACCTCATTTACATTGCCTTTGTTTGGATCTTCCTTCCCCAGTCGCTCAGTCTGTCCTACAGATTCCATGCACGAGAAAAGTACGCAAAGACGAAAAGACGAGATATGAAGCGTCCTGATTGCTTCGGCACTCGGGTTCTCCTCTTTGTCAAGGGATTAATTTATTTCCTTGCCCCTCTTGCTGTATTTTTCCCAAACCGAAAAACAAGTAATCCTATGGAGAGGAGACGAAGAGATTGGAACCTAACTATGATTGGTCTTGCGTACTTCACTACTCATCTCATTACGGTATACTCCTGATCAAGACCTCGGAATCATTGTTCTCATATAGCATGTGTAGGGATCAATTAACTATACATTCCAGTACGCTGCTGCAGCCTTTGGTTGGACTTCAGAAATTGTAGGTCAAACCATAATTTCTGCTTCAGTCGTCCTGATGTATGCCCTCCATAGTTGGGGTATTGGCTCAGCTTGGTCAGCGTAGCTCGAGCTGGTTTTCTGGCCTTCATTCTTCCTGGTGGGTAAAATGTCTTCTTTCGACCAGCTTTTGTCTGACATCTATCACTAGTGGTAATCAAGCTTCTCAAACCCAAACCCATCATCATCGAGATATCTCAAAGCCCCTCTACTTCAGCAGGCTTATTAGATACCTCTCGAGAAGCTCCAACAAAGAAGAAGGAAATTCATTCTCCGGCGTTTGATCTTGGTTTAGCTAGAATTTCGGTGGCTATCGGGGCCATCTCATATACTTGCATGGGACTTGCTCCGTCTGCTCTTGCTTTCACCGTATTCGGGATGGTGAACTCCGTGGGAATGGCTTTCTCTCCCGCTGTACAATCCACAGCATTGGCTCTATATGTTCAAAACGGGAACAAGGAATCAGGGGGGCTGTTTGGAGCCCTGAGCGTCGTTCAGGCTCTTGGGTAAGTTGTGTGTTTACATGACAGAAGATGAGCTGAAACACATGTCTTCAGTTCTCAAATTCTGGGCCCGTCACTTTATGGCCTTGTCTATATGCAGACAGTTGCAACTTTCCCCAAAGCTATATTTTTTGTGTCTGTGATCACGTCCATCCTTTCGTCGGTTCTGCTTGCGTGCGTCCGCCTGCCAGAAATGTCTCTTACAAAAATAGCGAGTGGAAATTTTGAGGGAGGATCAGAAAATCCGAATGCTGAGCCACAAATGACAGATGGCAGAAGTAGAGATGCTACGCTAGTGGATACATAAGTCCGTTGTGGAGTATGCGATCATTATAGTTGGCCTATCATTTGAGGTCGTATTTAAGTATTGGACTATATCAAGACCCGAACGATAATCGTTTCCCACAATCATATTGACCTTAAGCGAAATTTTCATCCTAACTAGATTGGGGACGATTTGATTTGGGAGGTCTTCCGCTATTTCATTTTCAACAAGGGATGGTGTGGGTCGGTGCCAGCACAAGGATGTGAGTTTTTATCATTGCATCTTAAGTGAGTCGTGATTACATAGGGCTGTCCGGTAATTGTGTCTCTTTCCCAGAGGACGACACACTAATAACGGATGCGAACAAGACTCTATATGCATCAGTCTTTTGTAAGCCGCGTGATCACGGAGCGGAAAAGTTGGACTCTTTGACATGATCTCAAAGACCCTATATAATCCTTCTAGTCCTTGATCAACATAGACTAGCTGACTGGTAAATCTCGTGGCGCAGAAGCTATCAAATTAATGAAGTTATTTTAGAGCGAGTGATGTGTGATCATATCCAGAGAAGTATAAGACTCCCATGTTTAAGACTCGGGTTTGGTGTTACCCTACGACAATCTGTCAGTAACTGAATACAGAAAATGAAGTTCACTGGTGCCCTCGTTCCTCTACTTATTTCTCTCAGTGATATCGCAGCTGCTGTCAACAACTTCAGAGGTCTCACTGTGTCCAACTCTATCGGCGGTGCTACTAGTTATACGTGCCGTACTCAAGCTCAGGTCAGCTTTTCTGACATGCTTTCTCAACGTCATCGAGCTGACCCGCCTGGTATCATTATGTCGAAAGTGGACCGATCTGGCCAATGCAGCAAGAGGGGCAGGTTTTGGATCGATCAGGATTGAGGGCTTCGATTGTAACGCCCTCACTTTAGCTTCTTCTGCCGCTGCTTCTGCAGGGTTACAAGTCATGGCTGGCATATTCTTTGATGTAGGTAAACTGGTTTTCCTAGTTTACATCATCACTGAGAAGTTTCACGCGTGGTTGTATAGGGAACTGTTGCTGCTAATAATGGAGTCATTGAGTGAAGTGGTTTGATTTTGTGATTATTTTCATAGACTTCTCATGTTGTACGGGACACAGCGAGCAAGTCAATCAATTTATCGGCGCAGTCCGCCAGTTCGGTGCTGGGCGATACATAGGATTGAGTATTGGTAACGAGGTAGTAAGTGTTCAATAATAGTAGTTCTCTTTGATGATCTCGACTAACGCGCACAGAACACGGATACCCCAGCGAATATCATGAACAAGGTTTTTCAAGTCCAGAGTCAGTTCTTTGAATTTTATATGTACCACGCAGTACGGGATCTGATTCATTAAATAGGCACTCTCCGGGCTGCCAGTATCAGCACCCCAGTTTCCACCGTCCATACCTGGGTAATGATTCGTGATAACCCTATATTTTGCCAGGGTGATTTCATCGGAGCCAATGCTCAGTAAGTGACGGACTTTTTTCTTTTCAAGGGATTTCTCATTTTGGGTAGTGCCTTCTATGATACAAACACAGTTTCCGATCAAACTGGCAACTTTGTGATCCATAACGTTGTCCCTGTACTCCGGTCCGTATGTGGTAGCAAACAACTCTTCATAACAGAGTAGGTAGCATTACAGACAGAAGGCCTTGGATGAAGAGCTAACGCTTTATCTTCTATTAGGTCGGGTTGGCCATCACGGGGGAATTCGAACGGCGCTGCTGTTGCTTCACTCGCAGATGAACGCTCCGCATTGCTTAACCTTAATTGTGCTTGCCGTGATGACACTTCTGTTTCCGTCTTTGCATTCGAGTACGATGATCAGCTTTGGAAAGGGAATGACAATGAGCGGAGCTTTGGTATCTTCGGCAAGTTGGACTTGAATGGGGATGTATTTGCACCCTGTTAAATATTAGTGCATTGTTTATTTATCTGCTCTCTGCCTCTTGTGAAATCCACCAAAGTTTCTCGTGCAACCTTCCCAGGGTTTGTAAGACAATGGCTGCTACATACATAAGAGATAGTAGCTGAGAAACTTGCTAACACACTGAGATTATTTTCAAAGGTCTTGTAGACTAGCTACCTTTTCACTCTGTTCTTGATTGACACTGTCCACTGCGGTATTCCCATTCCTATTTTGTTTTTCCTGGTGAGAGTCTGGCAGATCATTGTGTCTAAGCACAGTGCCATCAAATTTTCCTATAGGCTTGCTTGACATGTATGGCTGCAAAACCATAAAATCGTTTTGCCACTCCAGTAAACCCCTATTTTTAACAGGCTCAACGGAAGCCAACATCTCCTGAATGCGCAATGCGTATGTGAATACTAAATGATTAGGCCATTCGTATTGCTATATGAGCACGTATTTACACATGCGAGGCATTAGTAGTGAACGAGCGATTGACAGTACTGTTAGTCCGAGACGACTACTTTGTTCTGTATTAATAATGATATATTCAGAATGCGTATAGGAGATCCACCACACACTTCCTCTGGGCTGGTGAAATCCTGTCAACCAATCTTCGATCAAATCGAAAATGCACCTCCGCCAAGTATTGCCACCCCGAGAATTATATACACGTACAGTTGCTAGCCACCAATGGCACATCCTGGTACAACCACACCCATGATGTCAAGATACCAAAAAGGGTCTGTGATTGCACATTCAAGGAATGAAAATCCTTGAATAACCATCAATTCTATGTTAAAGAAGGACATTCAGGTACTTGTTGAAAAGGGATATGATGACAAGACATGACTTACGGTTGCCGACAGCAAGGGCAACGGTGTTTTCCTGGAGACCCCCTTGTAGCTGACACTTCCCTACATTGATCACACATCACCAAACACCTACACATACTAAGATTAGTGACGACGGCAAACCAACGAGAGCACTTACCGGCAAGGCCAACTGACGACGTCCCTCGGCCTGGAAGTGCAAATGATACACATCGCACGATCGGCCAGATCTACGTCGTGTGCATTCTCACTGGCACCTCCACTATCACCATCAACCTCCCAAACATCCTCTGCTACATCACTCACAAATGCAAATCCCCATCTCCTCCCTAGCTCACTCCATTTGTTCCTCGTCAGTGGCGGTCCAGGTGGGCTTTCTCTACCTGTCGACCTGGCGAGGTGTCCCCATACCAGTCGAGAACCTTCATCCACACCTTGACACTTCACGAGGTCGGTGAATAATGCGATAGCTTCTTCTTGTTTTTCATGTTGATCAAATTCCTCGCTCAACACTGATATTGCTTTGTCAAGAGCAGCTGAAGAACCAGAAATTTCATCACCCTCTTCCGAGTCACTTGTGCTATCACTCTCGTCCACCACGACATCCTCGTCATCGTCGCTGATATCCTCCCCTCTCAAGAATCTCTGATACAGCTCCCTTTCGCTCCTCTGGTCAGATACATGACCGGAAGCACTATCACCAGTGCGAGGTCTCCTTGACCTTACATTGACATCCTCACCAGCACCGCTGAACCCTTTTCTTTTTCTCCACGCACAGAACCACATGAACCTTACCAACCCCACTAACACACCACCCATCGTTTTTGCAAACCTGACGGATTCGCGCACCCTCATCCATCTTTGGCGAGCCAATCTTCCCCGCGCCGACGCAACCCCATTGGTATCAACGTCCCGTACTTCATTCTTCCATCCTCGCAATTGAACGGTTGGCCGAGCCACTTGCCCCCCTGATCCATTGTTGTGAAGATCAGTAGGACCAACTACCCGGGATCCAGGAAGTACCCTCCCTACACCTGACCGACCCATGCGTATACTTCCGTACGTGATTGAAGGTTCTTGAGGCGGAGGTGGTGCAGGATCCCGTCCACGTCTGCGAAGATCTCGCGAATGAGCGCGGATGGGCGCTAATAGTGGCGCGACTTCATTTCCCCACCCTTTTAGTCCCGTAGCCTCAAGGCTTGCAGTACCCATCCGCAATAACACAATACCCCACTCTTCTTCAAATGGTAAATCAAACCACGAGAAATGCGTGGGATCAGATTCATAATTGTTGGTGGTACCACCCGAGGCGGCAATTCCTAATGTTGTGAACACATGGTCCACTCTGCCATTGACAAAGAGTTGTATAACAACGTTGAGAAAGAGGGTGAGAGTGATCACGAGCAGAATGGCGGATTCGATAATACAGGAGACATAATTCATGAGGGGATAGCTTGATCGGAATCCAGTGCCAGAAAACATGTTGCCAGATTCTTGTTGTCTATTTGTCATTAAAGGAAGGAATATGGCTGGGTAGCCTCGTAGAATGAGTGTAGCATGGAAATGTATGAGACCGAGTAACGATGTGGCTGCAGTTGGAATTAGTCGATGATTAGAAAATTTCTTCGATATGCATAGAACATGAAAGATTGTAAATTGTAAGAGAGGGATACCCATTGTGATAAGAGCGTGCGAGTCGGGACGAGCGGGCAGCATGTCTGGTTTGTGTACGTGGGAGGCTGTTAATGAGAATAGATAAAGTAGAAAAGAGTGTGCGACCTTGGCCGAGCATCTCAATTAATATCTCAATAAACGGATGAGCAGTGGACACATACAAAATTGTATGGAGAAATCTGTCTCCCAAAAGTGGGTTCTTCCATAGCCCCATTCGCCAATTCATCGAGCTTACGCATAAAGCTTTCAACAAAGTACGCCATACTCAACGAACAAAAGCTGCTCCAACAAACATCATCCATTGGTTTATGCGCAGCCCAATCTCCCAATTTCTGTAGAATCCCAACCACTCCACCAGGCACCCAAGACGGAAATGTCTCAGGATATACTCCAGACGTTTGCAATATGATAAACCCCCACAACATACACATCCTCAGCAAGCAATACAACGTCGGAAATTGCAGCATAAACCTTGTATACTTCTTGGAAAGGTCGATTGGAAACATCGAACGATAAACACTGACAAAGATGATTGCACGTCCTGGATAATGTGGTCCACGCCTCAAAATTCCTCGTCTTGCTATCCGAGACGGGATGACCGTATGATGTAACCTGTGAAGAACAAACCCCTTGATCACAACTCAGATGGGATTGCTTCAAGGATCCAAGAGGTTGTCAGAAGCTTACCATGAGGAACAAGACAAGTATGTATTTTGACATGAGGAACCCCAGAGGCCCGAGCAAAATCGACTGGTCATCTTCGGGAGAGGAACTGAATGGTGAATTTTCTCCAGCTTTAGAGTCCGTGGTGATGGAGGGGAGGGAAACGCCCCAGTCGTTTGTCGTTGCGACTAGATCAGAGATAGTGGTGGCTGGGAGTGAAATAAGATCGAGTTGGGTAGGTGTCGGTAGTGATGGCTTGAGTTTGTACATAAACGTAGCCAAGACGTTTGTAGGAAAATACGCGAGGAAGGAAGTGAGATTGAGGCTGAAAGTGATATTATAGCGGGGCGGAAAGTCGTCCATTTAAATGGACGAAAGGGGCTCGCTAAGTTTTGGCACCCACTGACTAATCATCATCTCACATGGTTCTAACAAAAGGAGATCTATTATTATCCTGAGGATAACTATCCGACCCCATCCTTCAATAACAATTATATTGAGCATGTTAAAATATCTGACAAACGAACTCGACTACTGAAGCCTCCGGCGCTGAGCACGAGTATGCTGCAAAAAAATCAGTCTAGTGCCCATGTTGAAGCAAGCCAACTCACCCTCCTACGCTTCTTGAACCTGGGCAACAATGCATTAGCGTCGATAAGCTCTGTGTCAGCTATCACTTACTTGTGTTTCTTCATCTTCTTTCTTCTCTTTCTCTTAGTGCTATCCATCATCACCTCCTCCCATTCTCTATCACGCTGTTCTTGCGGACTGACCCTCTCCGACTCCTGACTTACATCGATCCCAAGCATCTTGAGGGTCTTCTCCCAATCAACTGTAGCCCCGGCTCTAGTGACCGTGATGGCATGGTGCAGCTGCCTCATAGCTTCCGCATCTTCATCCGTGACTATAGCTGAGTCTCCATACATCCCATTTAGATTCCCATCTGTCAATTGCAAGAGCTTTGCTGTATCTGGAGTATTCACCCGGTCACTGAGGGATGCCAGGGAACGGAAGAGTAGTGTATCAGCAGGAGGAGATTCAAAAATTGACAGCGGGTGCGAGATGAGCAAAAGGGGCCGATGCAACGAAAAGAACTGGTGAATTTTGAAATCCCTGGAGCTGACAGTTGGGTGTGGACTCATATAGCTGCGCTGGGTTGATAGATGTGCAGAGGGGGATGAGGAGCTGGGTGATGGAGAAACTGTGCTGTTCTTGGTGGATTCGGGAGCAGCTTCCTGTGATGCGGTATCTGGAGCACTACCAACTTTTTGTTGCGTTTTTGCTGCAGCGGGGGAGTCCTTGGGTGTGCTGTCTGAGCGGTCAGACTTGCTCTTCGCTGCCACGACAGGCGTCTTGGATGATTTCGATGAATTAAAAAATCGGCCGCCGCCAAAGGACGAGTACGGCCGCTGTGAGGCAGGCAAACGATAGAAGATGCGGCCCAGCGCCGACATGATCTCAACAATAAACGCAATTTAGCAAATATATTCATCCCATTCCGTCACGTGAGGGCTATGTTACTGTCACGATCTCCCCTCGCCCGTCCTTCAGTATCACTAGTTCACACTCAATCTTCTCCCCAGTGTCCAGGCACACAACCTCCGTAGGGTCAATGGAACTCGTTTTTATCTGCCGTTTCTCAAAGAACGACCGACCCAGCACTACGTCGAAATGCTCCTCTTCAGCCAGGTAAACCTCTATGTCAGTCACCGTCGGCTCCGCCCCCTCCTCTCCTTCGAACGAAGTAGAGGCATCAACACCCGCAAGTGACCTGACAGAGGAGCGGCTGATCACCCTAAGTGCCTGGCTGGACCTTGACTGATTGCTTGGCGAGGGTGATTTCCTTCCGCGTGCATTTTGTCCAATCCCCAGCTCAATTGCACCTGCAAAGGCAGGTGCAATCAACAGGCCTTTTCCTTCCGATATATCTGCATTAGTACGAGCAGGAGCTGAAGAGGCCGAAGTCACCAGTGCAATTGGCCATGTCCCAATGTTCACCAAACCCCCGTAGCCGTAATTTCCAGGTTTGGCATCGCGTGGTACGAATCCATGCTTCTGAGCAAATTTCCGAGATATATACACATGTCTATATCCCACTTTCAGTAGCATTCACACTGTTGCCGAATGTCAGCTTGGGCTCTTTCCGACATCAAGTCGAACTACATGCCATTCTCCACGGGCCCAATGCTTCCCATCACTGTCCTCACCCCATTTTGGCTGTGGAACTTCTCAAACTGTTTTACAAGCTTTGGTATACCGTCCCTCCCATCATCGCCCTTCTTATGATTGCCCCGGCTACGTTTCATTGCAGTAGACGGTGCAGGTGATCCCTTAAGCATAGGTGTAGGATGAAACACATAGTAGGAGGGATTCCTGTAGGCTGGAGACACAGGCAATGGGTGGGCTGGATTATGAAGATATAGTGTAGGCGGCGATTCCCTCGGTGCGGCGAAGGAGACCGGTAGTCTACTTGGCCCAGATTCACCAATGGCTATACTAGGAGTGTGTTCTACATCATTTGGATTAATCCTCGGTGAATCAGATCGATCAGACCGATGCTGCTGTTGTCTCCACGTAAATATCGTATAGTCTGAGTCTGATTAAGTGTAAACGCATACTCAATTCCCCAAGGAAACAAAGAGACGCACCATCGTCTAGGTCCCACGTCGTGCCATTATACTCATACTTGAGCCATCCTGCCTCAACACGCTGTTCACCTGGAACTTTCCTATTGAGTTTATCAAGCAAAGCTGTCAAGTCTTCTTGATTCACTGTACATTACAAAACCCACATGAGCACGCAGTAGCAAGAATCAAATCTAGAACATACGTGAGTGGAGAACCGCAAAAGACGATGTAGGTGTGTGTACATTCAGAATCGAAGGCTGAGAATGCGCCATTTGTAAAACTTAACACGTAAAGGCTTTATGAACGATCCTAGTAATTACACCTGGTAGAAATCACGAAGGAGTCTTTGGGGCTATAATCCGCCACAAACGCACTACTCTTAGCCCAGAGTTGAGACTTTGAAGAAACACAGGAAGGTTCCGGAAGCGAGAGACAGTACAATGTCTGCTTTGCTAAATAAACAGTTAAACAGTCTGTTTATCTAGCCGGTTGTGGTTCAGTGGAGAGATGTTTGCATTACCTAAGCCCTACCATTGATCAGGACGGCTCCTCGGCAGCCTCAGTGTCTGATCAGACAATTCTCGCACTTTGACTCCGTGACTCTGAAAATGCGGCGGACAGCTACGAATGAAAGTTGGTCAGCCTCCACGCGACGAGATAAATACTCTTCCTTGAACCGCAATCATTCAACTTACTTCTACCACCACCACTACCATCGCTATCACATTCGTTCCCTTCACGCTATTCACTCATTCCGCTTCGTCTCCATTTCTATAACTATCAAACATGTTCACTAGTACCTCAAACTATACCAGGCTCACGCGTATCTTTGTCCTCTCGGCCTTCCTTGCTGCTTTCAGTTCCTCTCTGGCGCCAACAGTTGCTGCAAGTCCTGGTCTCTTTGATACCACTTGGAATACTGCCGGCCATGTCGACACTCCTGAATCGTCTCTATCACACGACCCGACCGACATAACCGGTATAGCGTCCGATGCCAGCCACATCGAAGCTCCCAAGGTCGATAAGTGGGTCTCAAGGCCGTTGAAACAATTCAATCCATTCGAGGTCGTCGAAGGAACAAAAATGATCAAGAAGCCAGGTCGTTCTGACCCTGATAGGACTGGTTATATGCCTAGCAAGCCTTCCCTCCGGTGAGCCAAAACGATTTGATACCTGTCCTCCCACATTTGATCTCTGATTAAATACAGATACTCAAATGACATTACATATGGAGCATAATGTTATCTTAGAAGGCGCGATGCGTGTTTTTTTTTCTGGGACAGGAGGGATTTTAGATTATTATTCGGTCTTTCGTCATGATTCTTCGAAAATGAATTCGTCTTTGTGTACCGCAGCCCAGCCAGTATGAATCTTGAGATCTTGAGTTAGTCGAATGCATTCATCTCTCAAGCGTGCTACTATGTAGCCAAGCCTGTCCTTATATCAATGTCATCCTCCACGAGGAGTGCCCGAAGAGTTCCCCAATTATTAATTATTAAGTGCACAGACTCAATCTCACGAAGAAAGCGTGAACGACTGAGGTGTAGCCACCGATCGAAAAGTCCTTTTGGATGTGATATAATGGTATATAATTTTTCGTCATAACTAATATTGGCGCGGCATGGTAGTCAGCTGGCAGGTTTCATTACAGGCCCAGAAGGAAAAATAGGAATGAGACCCACGCCTCTCCAACACCAATGAATCAGAGCTTACCGTTCTGAGTACTGATATCAACGCTTTAGAGGTATTGCATATCCATCAGAAGGTACGAGGATGATGTTCCAGGCTTACCAGGTATGATTGACCATCATCTATATTTCATACGGACCGATACTAGTACAAGATACAAAACACCCAGATCGTATTCAAAAGCTCACTGAGCTTCGTTTGTTTGTGTTACTCGTACAACCTCCTCAGTTCCCGTTCTATCTACACTCGCAGCGCATACACTGGAGATGGTTCAATATTCACTGGAAGTAAAATATACCGAGATGGATCATAGATTTTTGTTTTGTGCCTGGCGGTCCGAATGTCCCTCCAGACAAGTTTTCCAAACTTAGAACCAGCATGTCTCTCCGAGTGCCACAGATCGAACAAACCAGCGTGTCATTAGTTATAAAGCCGTTCTTTCGATGGGCGTCGTATGTATCTTATGTTCTGTAGAGACTGATAGCGACGTTTAGAAAAAACGTTTTTTGCCTTATATGGGTGACCTTGAACGCAAATTGTCAGATCTCGATCTCTTCATAAACGCTCTTTCTTCTATCGGTAATGAAATCCAGAGGCATATTGCAGCAAATTATAGTGGCCTATTTGTCAATAGTTGTATCGGAAGTCGCTGACTCAGCCTCTATAAAAGCGGGTCGGGTCTTGAGAGCTCATCACTTCGGCTGCGTTCTACTTCATCATTTTCCATTATGTCGGGAATCTGCAGAATGCGGCTTGCGGAAGAGCGTAAGCAGTGGAGAAAAGATCATCCCTTTGTGAGTGCTTCAGGTGTTCCAGTGCATCTGACGTGACCCTCCGCATTATCTGTATGCCTGCGCAACGTCGGGTTTTGGCGGCATCTTGATGGTATAGAGTGTCCCGAGATTATTTTGTTCTGTTGTGTCCTCGATAGATTGGGATTGTTTCAATTGAGAGTGTTCCTATCAGCAACTATGATTGACCATCAGTCCTTACATCCTAGGGATTTTTCGCTAAGCCAATGAAAGCGCAGGATGGCTCAATGAATCTGATGGAATGGGAGGTGGGTATCCCTGGCAAAGCAAATGTACGTGTCTTGTTTCATTGTCGTGTTTTGACGCATGAACCACACCGTTGTCATAAGCACACAAGAGCTCATTCAAATTATTACAGACAGCCTGGGAGGGTGGCCTTTTTAAACTCATGATGACATTTCCCGATGGTATTGTATTTTCCCTCTCTCATTGTTTGTCTAATTGATGTATTCTCCTCTTCTTAGACTATCCTTCGAAGCCCCCGAAATGTGCGTATCAATTGTTGGATTCCTTAATACAATATACGGCTCATGGTGGATCAGGCAAGTTCACTCCTCCGTTATTCCATCCTAATGTCTATCCCTCCGGGACTGTGTGCCTTTCCATTCTTGACGAAGAGAAATCATGGAAGCCTGCGATTACGATTAAACAGGTGGGCAGTTGGATATCATTAATTTCATGACTGACACTTAATTCCCTTGATTAGATTCTATTGGGCATCCAAGAGCTTTTAAATGATCCCAATGTGAATGACCCTGCCCAGAGCGATGCGTATACGATGTTTAAGTGAGTCTTGGCTGTTTCTCAAAGGTTTTGGTAACCGATACATCGGGAAGGAATGATAAAATCGCCTACGAGTGAGTGATGAACTCTTTTACTTTTCATTGTCTTGCTAATTGTCTCGAGGCGGAGAATTCGTCAGCAGGCCCGAGAACATATACCTAAATAGTTTTTGTGTCGCATTTCTTGTGCTACTTAGTCTTTCAATGTAAACCTTGCTATCTTCTGCGGGACATTTTACGGTTGACAGCTTCATTAGTGACTCGGACCATAGCACACTCAGATAATGGTTCGTACATAGAGAGACTTATCCAGGGAAATGGACAGAGTTTAAGTACTGACAAAAGATATATATATTTTTGTTAACAAGATGTGCCTAGATAAGAAGCTTCTCAATTTTGATCTTGACACTGTTGATCTGGCTAGTCAATTGAGAATCGCCTGAGGTAATACTAGCTGCGATGACTGGACGAGAGACGTTGCAGGCACGGCCGAGTGCAGCCTTATTGGGGACAAAGACATAAGGAACGTTCTATGATTCCCCGAATCACTAAAAATATCACAAAACCCGTTGTATCTGACATACCTTTTCTTCACAGAGGAGAGGAAGGTGAAGCAGAATCTCTAGTGGCTCTGTGTCTGCTGTAAGGATGATGAGCTCTGCAATACCACGGTTTAGAGTCTTGGTAGCTGATCAAATGTTAGTCGAGTTATGCACTATCCTAGGGCACATACCCACATTCATTAGCACCCTTCTTGACCTGTTTATAGGCGGTGGCTTGCTGAACGAGGTCGAGAAGCTAGAGGGCCCGAATGAGAATGTGATGGAATGTTTTCCGCCGTTACATACTTCATTCGTCAAATCGGGGGAAGCCAATGGGAAGGCCTTTTTACTTTCTTCCTCTTCTATGTTCCTGGGCATTGTCTGACCTCACGTATGATGATCCTTGGTCCCAGCGTGTTGGTAAAGGTTGAAAAAACCTAAGAAGAAATGATGCCTGATTATGTGATTTGCACAGCCACTTGCTAAATGCTACTTTTAGCAATTACCACCATACCGCTAGATGTGGGAATTATCACAAGCTAGCTCACTCCATGACTCAGAGACGATCTGTTTACTTTGGCTATGGCAGTAACATGTGGCTAGACCAGATGGATCGCCGTTGTCCCGAAAATAAGTATTTGGGTATTGGGTTTATCCAGGACTGGTAGGTTGTTCAGTCTATGTGATATTGCTCAAGGAAGAGAAATTTATCCATAGGGAGTGGTTCATCTGCGAGAGGGGGTTTGCCAATATCCGGCGGTCTCCAGGCGGTCAGGTCTATGGCTTTGCCTACGAGCTGTCTGAATCAGATGAAAGGATTCTTGACGGATACGAAGGCGTCCCGCATCACTATGTCAAAGAGTACCATACCATCAACTTTCTTCACTCGGCGGAGAAGTCGGAGATAAAAGCGTTGATCTACATCAACGAGGAACTATTGGAGGAAGGTACACCGAAGACAGAGTACATTTACAGGATGAATATGGCGATAAAGGATTGTACTGTTGCAGGAGTCCCGGAGGAATATATGAAAAGATATCTCCGTCCGTTTATTCCAGAGATTTCTGACAAGTAGGTGACGTACAACTAGATAGTAAACTAGCATGTTAGAAGATCGCTACATCAACGGCTTTCTAGTCATGAATCCATCACCGGAAATTTAAGAGATTAAACAATGATTTTCCCTCCAATAATGTGTGGGGTTAGTCGATATGACCCTCCAGTTCTCACTCAATGAAAGAGTTGCTGGTATTGCCTAAGGAGCCTATGAATCAAGGACTGGGCCGTAGTTAAACCACAACAGAAGGCCTGGCCAGCCGGTCACATCAAGGATAACGTGGACATAAGAACACTGTTCTGCCCCCTAACATAACGACGAGATTGGTGTGGATCCCTTACATAGCATGTAGGGAAATGCATATCATCTCGAGCCCTTGTGTTTTCAGAGATATCCGGAAAAGAGTAACATACACCTGGTGACCGCTGTCTGTTTTGTCCGATCTATTAGTTTCACTTGAAAAGAGGTCAATGTTGCGCTTCAATAATATTTACTGGATAACAATGTACTAGTAAATTAGAGGATCATTGGATCAATGATCAAGAATAGGCAGTTTGACGATAAATTGATCGTGTTTGTGTGTCATGATTCAGACAAACAGCTGATCAAAGTCGAACGCGTAACGCCAGCCGCGTCATTTCGTTCTCCCATGAACACCTTTGTCAATCAATTCTCGACGCACAGTGCAGTATCACAGCTAAAGCGGGCCAAGAAACTCATCTCGGCTGATGAGGATGAGTACTCGGACTCTGCTTGGGGCTCCCAAGCGGGTTTTGGTAACATGATCAAGGGTATACCCAATTTCACCGTTCCTTCAGTACCGGATGTGTGTATCTGTTTCAAATCATTCAAAAAAGAAGTCCTCTATGCTCACCTTTACTGAAGCCTGCAGCTTTTCTTCGACTGCACACTGACGATCACGCTGACCCCAACTGTAGAATCAAAATTCAACATGGCACGACGACATTAGCTTTCAGATTCCAGGGTGGTGTTATTGTGGCAGTAGACTCACGAGCAACAGCAGGAAGCTATATCGGTGTGTGATGAGCTTCCGTACTAGAACCTGTTGCTCATCTGATACTCAGCCTCGGGCACCGTGAAGAAGGTCATTGAGATTAACCCATATCTATTGGGAACTATGGCCGGAGGTGCAGGTGTGTCTGTCAAATTATGATGTTGGGACTTCAGCTTGAGTCTCCGACCTTTGTAGCGGACTGTCAATTCTGGGAAACATATCTTGGGATGCATTGCCGATTACATGAGCTCCGTAACCGCGAACGGATTTCTGTGTCAGCTGCCAGCAAGTATTTGAGTAACTTGGTGTATAGCTACAAGGGTATGGGACTGAGCATGGTTCGTGTATCTATTTTATTCTCGCAAACTTTTTTTTGATAGGAATCATCCTATACCCTAAAGGGAACTATGATTTGTGGATGGGATAAAACAGGGCCAGCTGTATTTTATGTGGACTCTGACGGTACTCGCCTCAAAGGAAATCTCTTTTCTGTTGGATCAGGAAGCACGTTTGCGTATGGTGTCCTAGATCAAGGATATCGCTGGGACCTCTCGGACGAGGAGGCACAGGAACTCGGAAGGCGTAGCATATTTGCTGCCGGGCATCGTGATGCATTTTCCGGTAACACATGTAACCTATACCATGTAAAGGAGGATGGCTGGAAATTTATTGGCACGTCAAACACTTACTTTTTTTCCCCTTTGTCGTTTAATATTATTTTCCAGGCAATTATGATGTCTCAACTCTTTACTATGACGGACCCGGGGACGTCCCTGGAGCGCCTGGTGGTGGTTACGGATATGCTATTCGTACAGAGGGTCGAATCTCGACTGACTCCCCGGCATCCTAACTACATTCATCATCATACATATGCACAATATTCTGTAACCAGGATTGGGACCCGATTCGATGCCAATCGTTCAATCCTCTGCGTGTTCGTATTGATCGACTTGATGGCGTTCCTTCTCGAAAAAATCAATTTCTTCCAAGTTGCGCCACTAGGTATAATCAGGCAATGCTTGCAGTGGGATAAATAACATTGTGCATACCTCAGTCTTATGAACTATTTTCCAGGAGACAAATAAAATAGGGTATACACCAATCATTGTGTAAGAAAAAAGAAATGATGGGACGTCCCAATTTCCAGGAAGGAATACTGTGTATCCTCCAACAAAGGCCATGGTCAAGGTCCCAGCCAATGCATAGTATCTAGTAATGTAAATGAGCCTCACTAGCATGATTTGGAAGTCAATGACGTACGCCGAGAGCGGCTGCCAGAAGCTCTTATGAGGAAGCGTATCTCGGACTATCCCTTGTTTTTTCAGTGCCTAGATTAAGATGGAATTGGATTTCGGATGTGCTCAGTGGAACGACATACCGTATGGAATCGGATATACGTAAACGCAATGTTTGCATAGTTCAATAGTTGCGATGCGGTGACGAGGTTGATTAACCTTAGGATTTTATCAGGAACATGGTTCAGGGATACAATCGTATATGATCACATACCATGTCAAAACAACAGACGCATTATGAGATACTTGCAGAAAGGCCACTAAGGAAATAGCAAGTGTGAATCCTACACAGTATATAGGCACGCCACGTGCAGTACAATATGTCATGAAGCGAGGCATTTTTCTCTCTAGGGCCAAGCCAAACAACGTTCTACTGGCACAGTAAACGAAACTGTTCCCCGCTGAGTATACAGCACTAAGGATCAAGACGTTAATGATGTGCGGAAGGATCTGAATCCTTAAGCGATTCATCGCTATAGTGTATGGAGAAGCTCCTGCTCCCGGACGAGCATCGGAAATGGCGCGGAGGAGATCTGGATCGTTGTAAGGTACGACAATCCCGATGCAGAGGGACCCAAGGACGAAGAAAGTCGTAAGACGGTAAAAGACCCCTTTGAATGCGAGTGGAAGGATTTTTCTCGGCATTTGAGCCTCGCCCGCAGTCATTGCGACGTAGTCGGGGCCAGAAATTGTGAACGAAGCTGCGATTAGACAAGCCAAGAAACCTAGAAAGCGCCCGAGCTTCCCTTCCTCAATGTATTCCGCAAAAGGTGCACCAGCAACGCTTGATGCTTGGAGCCGTATTTGAGTAAACCAAAGGAAGAATCGATTCGATGATACTTACGATTCCAATAACGGAAGCCATATGCGTCTCTCCGGGGGTTACCCCCTACCATGGAAATGAAAGTGAAGCATATCAGACCTACAGCCAGTATTACCTTGCCAATGGCCAACCAAAATTCCGACTCTAGGTCACTTGAGGAAAGGATGCAATGTCTGTGACAGATGGAAGCGTACCTCCATAGAACTTAACAGCAAATATATTGAGGAGGCTGACATTGGTATCAGTTACAGATTGGCACGCCCGTTTCCATTAAAGACTCACGCATAACTCGCTATCATGAAACAAATAACTACTGTTAGAGGTATCTTATCTGTCCAAAACTTGAGCGCGGAGTTGAATGCTGTGATTTCGAAAGGTACCAGCGCAGCTTCGAATACAAAGAAATTGACACCAGCGGCAAAGCCCCAGGCGGGATCCACAAAATGGTCGGCGTAGCGTATCTGTCTTATGACTTAGTAACAGCTCCTTGCAACTTGATTTATAGTTGGAATTATCTCACGAAGGGAGAGGTAATAGGTATCCATGAAACCATTTCGGCTGTACAATTCAGCATCTTTTTGAACTCAACAGGCTCGCAACATACATAGGCAGTTATTGATAGCCATGATGAAAGTGGACCATAATGTAAAGGCAAGAAAAAGGCTTGCTAGAACGGTGCATTTCGTGTCTGAAGATCAATTTCTGATTTTACAGCAGGCTCACCTGGCCCACCCTTTGTCAATGGCGTTCCTATTTGTACAAATAATGCGGTCCCGATGGTCCCTATGTTGTTCAATCTCAGCCAAAGGGCTGTTGATGGAAGATGATGCTTACCTCCAATCCCAATTAATTGGATGTGTCGATTCTACGGAAAATTCTAAGCTCTTTTTGGAATTGTTGGGATGCTTGCCAGGCGTACCTTACCTTAAGCTTCCGATGTATTTGTTTGTGAGGGTGGTTGAGATGGGTGCTCTTTTCCCGGTCCTGGGCTTCCATATCGTTCCGACGGGAGTTGTATTCGACGAGAGGTGGTTCCATAAATGCACTGATAATCTTCAGGGAGGACCAAAGATGAAGGCGAGGGGAATGCGCAGGAGCTTGACATTCACTGGAGTCGGCTGCCGTTAACCGAGTATTTGATTTTGCACTGATGGAATCACATTGATGTCGTCATTCTGAGGACCCAGTCTCTCAGAGTGACCAGTGCCAAGATGTCAGGCATGAATTTCAAGTATGCCAGATGCGTTCTGTTGCCGGAATATTCTTCTAGATCAATGTTACATAGTGATAGCGCTCGCTATGGTGTTTGTCGAGCGGAACTGTGACATCCAATATGATGTCATCAAGTCTCTATCATCATCCCGTGTCTCACATCACTCCCTTTAGCGTGTTTCAGCCCACACCTTCATATTTATCAACAGTAATGTAGACACCTCCACTTTTATATAAGGGACCTCTAGCATCCATTCGCTCCCTCAGTTGTCTACCTAAATAGGTGACTCCTGAGACACATAATTCTATAGTGTTGAGGAAATTTCATGGACTCAGTAACTTGAAGCACAAGAACTCTAACACCTCAGCACTTTGAAACATGAAGACATGTCATTAGATATGAGTATTATTCACAATGTTAATACAAAAGTACCAGTGAAAGATATTAAATATGGAAATAAATTCTAAATTTTGGTAATGGTTGGATAGTATTACACCCGTAATGTTTTTATAGTAATGCTTATGTATGATTATCATGTATATAGTGAATCCCTGAGAGAGAAGCTTAGGCGAAATTTAATATTTACGAACCAACACATCAAACATATCAAACAATTTTTCAAGTTACTATCCCTGAAAACCATTATTGGCGAAGCTGAAGTGAAGTGGTACAGATAAACCAAAACAATAGGTATCTATGTAAAGGAACATCCAGGAATCGTCCAACTTTAACCAAAAAGTTCCAATGTAGTATATCTGAAAATCCAGTCCACCCACAAAATTCGAGTTAAATCAAAGAATACTACATGTGTTTTAAAAATAAAGTCCCCGAGTCCCAACACACGAGAGCACACGAGAGCAAGTAAACCGTTCTCATGGTAACAAAATCAAGGGTAAAAGAAAAATGGTATTAAATCGTACCCAGGTATCCTTCCCGATTCACAATATGATCAGACTAAATCACTCAACCCGTCACTGGTTCCGCCTAAGCCTCCCGCGATATTCATGAATCTGGTAACTCGTTTTTGTGCCTTTGAGGTCTGTGTCCACCCCCCGCCATCTTTCTCATCATTTCCAGCACTGGCGGCGTGTTTTTCACATAGCATTCTTCCTTCAACCTCCCAATACTCCGTTAGGCGTTCAGTGCAAGGGATACTGCCAGAGTATTCGCATGTCATATGTTCAGGATGATATCTGTCGCCAGTATGCGAGACAGCACAAGGACCCTCAATGGGCTGACCGCAGCAAGCAGCGGCACACAGAGAGTCGTTGGCTTCATGATAATGATAGGCACAAAGCGGCTTGCCATCGTAAACATAGAAACTTTTATCTGGGAACGGTTGCTATCGAGCACTGAATCAGCAATCAAGGCCGGAACATTGAATCAAGTTGACACTAACATGACAGACGTGGCAGTCGAAACAATCTTTGTGATATTTACCCTTGAGTTGGCCGTCAGAGGATGACACGGCTTGCTTCTCAATTGGTAATTGACAACGACGACACTGCAGGAACCAGTCCGTTTGAACGAAAATCGAAGAAGACTACGCCGGACAGACCTTGGGCAAATACATATTCTTCCAACATTTTTCGCACAAGACACCTCCTGTATCAACTCGAATCCACCTCCCATCCTCAATCTCCTTTCGGCAATGAACACATGCTCTGACTTTGCGGGTTTTTTCTTTGCGAGCTATTGCAGGTTCGAGCAAAGATTTGGGGTAGTCGTTAGTAGTCTTGGCTCGTGTTGGAAGTTTCGGTAGTTTGGTCTCAGGTGAGTGAGGGGGTACTTGGACGGTATTACTTCGATGAGGATGGGTACCAGGGCTCATGGTAGGAAAACTAATGCCCTGATCCCAGCTTCCCTCTGGTAGATGCTTGATCTCCTCGCGAGAAGATGTCAGTGATGATCTACCAATTAGTTCGCCTATGACTACTTCCTCCGTCACGGTCTCCATTATTGGATCGAAGGCCCCTCCGACGAAACGTCCTGACATAGGGCCAATACTTGTCGTTCTTGAGTAAATACTTGTTGTGTCAGCGCTACTGATACTACCGCTTCTTTGACGGACAGAGTCCAGGTCGTTTAGGCTCTTGGGAGAGGTTCCTAGAGTTTGAGAAATCACTGTGCTACGACTGCTATCCGTCACAGGGTGGAAACGCACACGCTGGGAGTAGGTTGTTGATACGGAGTCGGAACGAAAAATCGAGGGAAGAATCGAGGGTATTTGGTTTTCGGTAGAACGAGCTCGAACACTATTGTCGTTTTCGTCAGAAGATGGATCGGCATAGGCAAGCCCGCATTCGGATTCGGACTCGGAATCGAAGTCATGATGCGAAGTATCGTAGGTCTGGGAGGTGATATTGCTGATACTGAGACGAGACTCATGATTGGTATTTTCTGAAACAAAATTTAGTGGTTGGTTTGGGGGCTCTTGATGGAACTCGTTCGAATCAAGACGTGGGTCAGGGCGAGAGGAGTTGTCATATGACGGAAGGGATTTCAAGGGAGCTAATCCTGAGAGTACGGACTTATTCACAAAGTGATCAACAGACAAGTTGGCTCGGACAGGGTGACAAAGCTGCTTCGGAGAAAGGAACGTTGGCGGTGATGATTTTGTGAAAGAATCGGGAATCAATTCGACTTGAAAGCGAGGAGACAGAGGACCAGGAGATTGTGATGAGTAGCCTGAGCTGGCAGAAAGAGGCGGGGTATCGGTGGCTAGTCAAAATAGACCTCAGAAAATGAAAAAAACAAACTAACCAAAAAAAGACTCACCATAGGAAGCAGTATCTATATCGAGAAACCTCGGGGAGGCAACAGGACGTCTGTTGGCTGGAGGAGCAGTGAGGGAGACATACATGGCTGCTCGGACGGCTGCAGCAAACCCACGGCGACCGACACCAGCCATTCCGGCCTCGCCTCCGGTTTTGGTGTCAATGCCGAGTTCTGTTTCCGGAACGACCCTCTCGCCTATTCGAATAGGACCTGAGAGAGAGGCAGATGACTTGACGCCATTGGAGGATGGTATAAGGCCTCGACGAGAAGGTATGGACCAAGATCGTTCATGGCCATCTGATGGGGTAAGAGACTGCTGAAAAGACATGAGTGCAGTGTTCCCTGCCAGTGGCTTGGGCCTGAAAGACATTTGGTCACTGTGAGGGGCGACGATGCGGGGAGGATTGGCTCTGGCGCAGACATGGTCGCCGAGTTCAGAGATCCCGACGCCCTCACTGCAATTTGAACACTTGACCGTCGGCAGATTCTGCGAAATCCTCGACGAAGCCATTGTCGTCACGCGTCACAATACTCATTATTTCACTAGTACATCAACTACCAAGCCAAAGCATCCTTTTCACACCATATTCCATCTTAGCATACACTGTCGTGCTCCGTTCAGCTTCCTCTAAACTGTACGCTACTCAGTTTCTGAAGCACCAGCGATTGCTACACGTACCTCACAACGTCCTCATTCACAATAAATTCTCTTTCACAGACTCGCGATATTGCATCAACAATTCGGTCAATTACTTCCCGACAATTCAGCGCATCCGCAACCTCCTCAGATGTTTCGGAATATCGTCCACCGCTCATGTTTGGCCCCCGCATATTTCTCGCGGGATCAACGGGCAGTGCCTTGAAAGCGGCAAATGACCTCATTTCTGTTTTGGTTGACGCAAGCAGCCGGGAGAGACTCCCAGGGAACTTTCGAGATGTACTCCACCTCTGTGCTTGGAAGGGAAAGGACATTAATGGGGATTTCCCTGAGGCCGTCAAAGTCTGGGCCACTTGAAAGGTGTTTTGCACACAGTAACTGCTGACACGGGACTCTTGGTTGGAATTAACCCAAGTCACCACGAAACCTGCATTTTGCTCTGGATCCCGACTGGCTTCTTCGAGCGGTGACAAGATGTAGGCACCTAGATCTATTCAGCGGATTTCGTCAGTCAAACGAAACAGGCAAAACCTTTGCTGATACCGACAATATCTCCGAGCGGTACTCTGGTGTAAAGCTTCACTTTCTCAAGGGTATAATCATAACTCTGAAAGGGATCAACGGGTTACACGTCATCATCACGTTTGTCATTCTCATGCTTACCACAATGTACAGAGCCTTCATCGTCTGCAAGAAGAAGCAACGTCACTGATTATAGTGACATTCAGTGGAAAGCTAGCCTACGAGTAGAAGAACTTTTTCTTCGAACTTGGAGCCAAATTTGGTATTCAACTCCTCAGGAGAAAACAGTGTCCATCCCGCAAGTAAACCTTCCCCTTCAGGTAAGACACGGGAAACAGAGGTTGCTATCGCCTCCGTCCGAATCTTGGAGAGCCTAATCAGGTCTCGTGGATCAGACGACTGCAATTTTAAAAGGAACTCTGAGAAAACAGAAAGTGTCCGATTGCCCAACATAAAATCAAGGACTGCTTGAGAAAACCAATCACTGAAGGTAGACGTGTACATTCTGGAGATATGGCTTGAGTCCTTCCCATTATCATCACATACACGAGTTTTCCCCACCTCGCCAGGGAATTTACACCGTCGTTCAGCAGCCCGCTCAGGTCACGCCGACCCGTCCTGTTGAGTATCAGGATCTCACCTGTAACAAGTATTCAGAAAAATAAACCTTGTGAAATCTCCCTATCACATATTTACTGAGAGGTTCCGCATAATTTGGAAACTTTTAACTTACCTTCAAAGCGGAGGTTCCAGCACTAAGATATTGCTTAGTTCGAGACTTCGTCAAACAGGTAGGTGACGCACTAGGCACGACTGATGGCATCACCGTTGTTCGCCCATACTACAAATAGAGCTGAGAACGAGGCGATACACTTGATACTAATCACATACCATCATTAAAGGTCAGCTCTATCTCTGGTCGTTTGGTCGATGACAGATCGATGAATGCGAGTGCACTCAACTGCCAATACATAACGTGTCGGGAAAATGCAGACTAAACAAGATGATTGACATTGACATTGAGTTAGCCGGAAGGGTCGCCCACCTACTTACCTGAACAACATTGGTCCTATCAAGGCAGTCTATGCAGTTGACGCGGAAGACGCCCTTCTGCCTTGATAAAACCGTATTATCGCAAATCCAGAGATATCTGGGGCGTACTGTGAGATCAGCCATTTTCGGAGAACAAGAATGATCTAGCACTTGCCCATGCGCTTCAAAAATACGCCCCAAAGAATTGATTAGCTTCGAGATATTTTCGTATCTGAGAAAAATCAATGCCAAAAGTTCACTATTCCTGTTGTACAAACGTACTTCATCCCTTTCGTCTCCGCATGAAAATCATATTCCTGATATCTTTGGAGTGTTCGTGAGCCTGGTTTAACGTAAATTAACACAGTCGAGTCTCACTGCACATCCTGAAGTGCCACCTCCTTCGCGTATTCGCGGTAGGCTTGCGAGATTGCACCCTCTTTTCCATGCTGTTCGGCGAGATTGACGATCGTCTATCAAGATTCGTTGAGCCCGCGAGAAAAAGGTGTTATAAATCGCACGAATCACATGGGGCCCATATTTTGGTATTGTTCTCTTCAAATGTCGTCTCATGGCATCAAGGTTTTGCTCGTGTGTACGATCCGAAGCCAAGACTGGTGGTGGCTTTAACCCATATCCTGTTTGTGTCCAAAAGAGGGGAACTGTAAAAAATCAGACATAACTCAGTTCAGAAGACGGATCAGCGAATTACTCGAGCCCCTTATTTGAACATAACTAAAGATATTATCCTTCCTCTCACGCTGGCGAGGAAGTCAGCCACCCGGACTGTGATGTAGAACTTACAACAAGATACCTCTAGTCGCATAATTGTTTCTGTCTCCACGAAGTTGGCGACATGTGCTTCCTCGTCAACACCTCGCCGTTGATACCGCAGGCCTGCACGATCCTTTGAACGGCGTGAAATAATAGTATAATCCACATGGCACTCTTCTCCCTCTCCATGCTCGGAAGGTACCACAAAGTTTGCTGTCTGAAAGTAGCCCTGCATAATGGGAAGAACATACGAATGAAGCTAACAAGAATGGATCAGGTGGAAGGCCAGGCTGTCCGAATCCGCATACCCCAGCATCAACAAATTCCTTTGACATCCACTCATTCCACCAGAATTGCTTATCAACACGACGCCAAAGCGGCAAGGTCGGACATGGCTCTGCGATGACCGAGACTTTCGTACCAGGTTTCGGCATTGCGGTCAGAGAATTGGTTTTAACAGAAGACAGTGCTCCAAGACCGGTTAAAAGTTCATGTTGCCTCTGAGACTTTGCAAGCTGTTCCTGTTTATGTTCTAAAGATCGTGTCAGATCTGCTCAGCAGTAAACAAAAGGGCTGGATGCAAAACAATTAAATAAAGCACCAAATGTGTACGAGAAATACATGTCGCCCTTAGTGAACTCCCTGACACATTCGCGAATGGTTTTATCCTCTAGATCAGCGTGTTGCTGTTCAGCTGTGGCTGGTTGTGGGGCTAGTGTTGCGAGAATGGTACTGATTACTTCCACTGGTTTCTCTTTGGCTTCTTGGATGACTTTGCCAAGCGTATTTGATTGTGGTACCAATTCAGATGCTGCGATTTCATGGGTTCGAAATGTACTCGAGTCTGATCTATTCCAAAAGGACAATCGGGTCGCAACGGCTTTAAGGACAGGAGATGTCGCTGATTGTTCAGAGGACGTAGATGCAGTTGAAGAAATTGATTGGGGAGAAGCTGAGCGAGTCACCTCGAAGTTTCCGTTCATTGGGGTGATAGGTTTCACCTGAAAATTATAAGAAAACTGTACATGTGATGAAGGAGCAAAAGGATTCTTCACATCATCCGATCCCTCTTTTTGGTCAACGTCTTGACTTGTAGCAATCGGCGGAAAGGGTGAAGAATGAGCCAAACTGTTATCCCGAGAAGATATCGCCTGAATAGTAGACTTGGCCAATCCTTCTCGAAGAGGTATCGCAACCACACTCTTGATCCCATAAACCTTGTATCTGGCATCCAAAACTAGGCCTAATCTGAACCTCTTGACCAACGTGAGTAGTCAAAGAACAACTCACGACTTCCAGCTTCGGACCGTGAAGTAATCACAAGAAGATATGAACCTAGCAAAGTCAATCAACGGAAATCGCTTTCTTGATCAACAACGGATACTCACACGAATATAGCTCTAGTATACCGATGATTCCATAGATGACTGTGCACTTGCTCCAATCGTGTTTCATGCCAGTAACCTCTTCTATTTTCACTGATTTTCCCCAAGTGATACATACAAAGTCTTTCGAGCCAGGTGTACGAGGACGCAGCACTAGTCCATCTCTTGTTGCCATTATTTCCACCTGATCATGGGGGGATGAATGAGGTAACGGTGGTATGATATACTCTAATGTTGTAGCTGGGGCTGGGGCTGACGCGTGCCCTCGACTATCGGATAAAGACTTGGACGCCTTGACGAAAAGACGCTTCATGAGTGAAATATAAGACAAAGTAACTGCAATTCAAGAGATGTATAACAGTGGCAAGACCAGCGTCAAAAAACGAGTTGGAAATCAATGGTTCAGGCAATGTAGTACGGATAGCATCAAAATGTACCAATCATACATATACATAGATTGTTCATAGATACTTTTATAAAAAACCTCTGATACAGCTACAGATAAGCAATCCGATATTTACAGAGAAACGATAAAAGAGGCGAGAGCCACAGTCCTTGCATTATGATTGACATGGGCTTTGCTGAGCCTCACTCCGAGGGACGGGATCGGGGTGGGCCGATGATACGGCTCGTTGTTGCTGTTGGGAATCCTGAGCAAATATGTTTTGGTTGGTTCCCTGCTGAGAAAAGCGGGCAAAAAAATTGTCCCATTGAGCTAGAGAGGTTCAAGTCAGAATTGCCTCACAGTTCAAAGTGACTGTTACTCACGCCAGTCAAACATCGTGCCAGGGAGACCTTCGAGGAAACCATCGGATATTTCATAGGCCGCTAGATTGATACCTTGCGAACCATCGAGCACATTCATTACTTGAACACTTCCTCGAACTTGCGCATTCATTGCTGGGTTCACGTTGCCGTACGTGTCATTTGACTTTGTCAAAGGAGTGAAGTTAACCATTGAAGCTGAGGATTGAGAAGACTGTTGCTGCTGCTGGTCCTTGGAGGGAGGTGAATGAGCCCCTGGCCCCAGGATCAACATATTTATCGTGGGGAGAGGTGGAGAACAGACCTTCCCTACTCTCTTCGGGTGTAATAATCATACCCGCAGGAAGATCCTTGATGACGTCTTCTCTGGGTGCTTTAGCTATAAAAACACCACCGCCTGACCTTGTGGGATCTTTCTGGTACTCCAAGTTGATTTGAGGTTTGGGTGTCACACCACCAGTTGGGTTGAGCGACGGGATTTCTGCAGGAAGAACTGGCCCCTGCGTTGCCTCATACAATAGCGCGATAATCTCCGCCGTCTAAGAAGCAGGAGTACACCAAGAATGGGTCTATAAATAGATTGAGCACAACGGGACAACTGACCTTGCGTCTGGCTGACATATGTTCCGGATTGATAGCTCTCTCCCACCTTCGGATACAGTCTCGCAATGTTCGCAGCTTATTCACAGCCCCTGTATCCTTTCTACGTACCCAAGTGTGGTACTTTGAGATTGAATGTCAGTGAAAACCAGATCCTTTAGCAATGAACCCACTTGAACCAATGCACAAGATGTAGCAGCATAAGCAACTAATAGCCACACATCATACATTTCCTCATGGGCATCCAACCAGTCAATGGCTTCATCAGTCAATTTGATCAGTTTGGTCCACTGCTCAACGGTCAAACTAAATTTGAGGTGCGTAGGACACGTGTAACTGATTCGCATAAAGACCCGCCAAAACATCATGCACAGACAGGCATACAAAAAATGCAGTAGACCTGAAACCTGTTAGTATGAGTACGATAGTCGAGAATCTTATATGAACCTGCGGGCCGCGAACTTTCTGATCCATGGTATTTCAAGTTTTCTGGAAGCAATCTCTGCCAATCTTCAATATCGCCTAGTAGTTGGTTAAGAACCTCATCTGTTGTGAAAGTAAGGCCAGAAGGGCTGAAAGTTAGTCAGTAACGTGATCATAAGATATAGTTAAGATTGACCTGTAAATTGCCTTGAGCACACGACCAAGTATGATGCTCAACCGGACAAGTTCGTCCATATAAAGGTCGTTCTCATGTCCCGAGGATGGAAGACGTACATCACAATCCTGAACATCAATCATGTAAGGATGCCCATAAGCAAGGCTTGTCCTGTGTGAGGCTTGTCATCTTGTGATGGTTAGGCATAAAACAAGGACATACCAGCGATCATATATTAAACATGCTCCCCAAAGGCGACGTCTCAACTCGATATTCTGTTCGACTGACTCCGCCCTGTGCAAACCTAGATCTTGGGCCTCAAGGAAAGGTTTGGAAGCTAGTCCCTGAACCTACAACAACTGTACCCACCATTCTGATCGCAGTCCCAAGACGGAGCCATAGTGCCGATAATGCATTAGGAACAAACTGGGAATGGCAATCATCACTCATGGACAGTATCAAAAGAGCTTGAACATTCGATATAGTGGCTGTCGAGAGAACATCATCGGCTTTGATGACATTATTAACGGCGAAGCGAATGGAATCGAAAATCTTGGAGGGAACCTCTCGCCGAGTGGCGGCAACGAGGCACATGGAATACAATAAAACAGGAGGAGGGCTGGGGGTGGATAGAAACTCGGCTTGAGTGACGATGGGTAGTATAGGTGCAACATCGGTAAAGTACGAATTAACAAGCTTCTCTAAGACGTCCTTCTCGATGTGCAGGTCTATCTGTTTCGGGCGTACCAATTTTTGTTCATCTGCTCCAGGTTTCTGCACAGTGATAAGACCGTCACCGTTCCTGCTAATCTCAAAGCGATGATGATAGCGCATGTCATAGTTCTCGTAGATTCGCGAATTTACAGTAGCTTGAGAGTGCAATAAATAGATGGGTGAAGTTGGTCCTAAAGCGTTATGTGAGTCCGTTCAAGACATAAGAGGTCGACTTTAAGATTCAGTCTTATGACACTTACCCAAAATTCCAACTTCGTGGCCCGCTAAGCATTCCTTGCCGGGAGTTGGAGCATTGCGGTTATTGGAGTCCGAGTTTTCCCTTTGGCTAGCCATGGCAGCTGCCGCTGCAGCAACCTCTTCTTCTAATTTCTTCTTCTTGAACCTGGTTTCTGTGATAGGCAGGAAGAAAGTACAGTCAAACGAGAACTGCTTGCAATGGTTGCAAATAGGAGGGTCCTGTTACGAACGGTTATGAAAGCTGGCCATCTGTTATTGATAAGACTTACCTCATCGGGGAGGATGTCGCAGCGTATTTTACGAGAACGACAGGAATCACAGGCGCGTTGCTAAAGGAGAACATGAAAAATTGGCCCAAGGCATGTAAGGATAGCTCACTGTTTTGGTACGCTTCTTGAGGTCAACAATGGGATGAGGTTGCTGAGCAGAGGGTACGCGAGGAATGTCGCTTCCAGAAGCACCAGTCTCATCATCCGAGCCTCTGTCGCCAGATTTCCCATGAGAGTCGCCTGCCCCAGATTTTTCTCGCTTGCGCTTGACACCACCTCCGGGCCCCACGGGAGAAGAAATTGACGGGGATTGCTCAGGATGAGTGCTCGAGCGAGCTGAAGGATACATCAGCATTGGCTGAGGGTAGGTCGGGTAGGAAGGATATCCGCCTGCCGGATGATAATGGTGGCCCTGTGGGTGAACGGGGTACGCGTACTGGGGAGGCACACCAACATTGGGAGGTTGCCCATGCATCTGTTGCGAGGGGCAACCCTGCTGTTGATGTGGTTGAGAATAAGGGGGACTATTCATCGGATATGAAGGATTCATAGTGAATGGGGGATACGCGTGGTAGTAGGACCTGCGAGGAGGGTATAGTGGATAGGGAGCTGTTGGAATGAAAGATCATGAGCGCAGCACGGTAAACCCACGGTGAGAGGAGTAAACGTACATGGCGGATATGAGTATTCTCGCGGACTGAGTGTTTCGGGGTGCTCGCCTGATTTCTGGTCTTCGAGCCTATGGGGCGGCCGTGAAGTAGACTCTGTCCGCCTCCTTTGCCGCGGCTTGCGGATGGCCGGCTTAGGGGAGGCCTGAGTCGGCTGAGGAGTAGACGACGTCGGAGTCGGTGGCAACGGCTGGTGCGGCAACGGCTGTGAGGGATTGGCAGGAGAGTTTGGTTTGCCGGGAGGAGTAGTCATTTTTCACCTGGAGTTCTCCGGGGTTATAAAACACTCTAATGGCAATCGTTGCGTCGCCAAATTTGATCAAGCTCCCCAACCTGTATATGTCTTTCGACTCTAGGTCCAGTAATGTGCACAAGCCCCCTGAACTGCTCGTGCCTTGGTACCAGACGTAATCGGTGGCTTAAATCACAAGGGGAACCGGGAAGTTTGTTGAGGGACTGCTCGCCGTTGTGCCGAATCTGCCAATGATAAGTCACGCGTGATGCCGAGTCATAATTTCAAGCGCCGAACGAATGTACCACATCTCGAGATCTGCAACATACATACAATCTCTAATCAGATCTGGCCGTAAACCAACTTGATAATTTGGGGTTCTTGAACCTCTCATCAGGTACGGAACTATCTGTCTGTTTCGGTCATATGATCTCAAAGGCTCTAAAGGCAAATTTTGAAAGGTCTACACCGACCTAATTCAAAACCACGAAGACTCAAGTTCTGAGTTGATTCGACAAATTCTGCCTGACGGGGATGAGCTTCCATCTTGATATTCAACTCAAGAGTGCGTCACAGGAACCATTCTCACAGTCCTGTCAAACCCGTGTACCAAGACTTCGAGATGCCAGTTGTTTGCATTATCTCCTGTTCACTGGATCTGATGTATTTCAAAGTCAAACGAAGCGGGAAAGAGTTATTAGCAGCGCGGCCATCTGTAGCAATTGGTATTGAACCAACATTTTCCTTTCCAACACGCGTGTATTCGACGTGTATTCGACCTCATGGATGTGGAGCCGGTGTCTCACGATGAACCAATCAAGTTGGCTAATTCAAACTTCCCTTATCCGAGACCTACACTGCCCATGAAATTTTGTTTTCATCAACCTCAAGTGACCGATCATTCTCTACGAAATCCTCCCAAAAAGATCAATTATAAAGAGGGTATCCAAACATGGTATGTTACGCAGCAAGACAGATAAACTAGTTCACCCTGGGATAGATACAGGAGGCCAAATTAATGATGGGGTCTATCCCAAACACCCTCACCACTCTCTATCAGTGCCGGGTTTATCTCCCGTTTGTCTTCCGTTGCAATTGCAGATGCATCAAGCCAAGAATATCCCACAGGCCGGCATAAGACATTGAAAAAATTACGTCTCCAGTTACCGTAAGAGAACGGATTGGGAGGTGGTGCTTCTGGGATTAATTTCCTGTGGGCTTGATTCCGAATCTAGACAAGATAGAAAAAGATCACCGTGTAAGTGTCTAAGGGTCTTTGGACAAAAAAAACATTGCAATGGCGAAGCAACATACCTGTTCAATCGTTGTGATATTAAGAAATAATAGCTGCAGTAGAATCAATTAGTCATCTGATGAGAGCTGGAACCCCTGGCCAATCCAACAAGGAATAGGATTGGTGAGTAACAAGGATAGATCACTTACTCTCATATGGTATAGTAGAAGCGCAGAAACAGGCCAGACAACCAAAATTGACAGGCAAAAGGTAATAGCACTACCAACACCCTGTTTGAGTGCCTGTCGGAAGCTCAGGTTGTCTCGGACCGTGAGTAGGTATAAATGTAAGGCTGTTGTAAAAATGATGAGAATTAAGGTCGATGCCTGTCATGGTTATTTCAAAAACCATATCGTCTCGCATGATGGTCTTCACTTACGGCCGAAAGTAATAATACGAAAAAGGTGGCGTAGTTACGACGACCGACACAATTGTTGACCCACTGACAATGGTGATCACATCCATCTACACAGTTATCGCACTGGCTTATGCTTCAGGATAACATAGAAGATCACTAAGATATTTAATTACCATTTTACAATGGCTTGACCGTGGGGGCCGATACGTCCTACAAGTCGGACAATACTTCGTTCTGACGCTTTATATATTGGTAAAGTATGTCAGCGAGTCTAGCACAATCAAGTCACAGCCGCTCACATCTCGTTTCGAACCTTTAATTCCCGAGGCATTGGTGCTCGGGGCCCTCCATCCGAAGGTATTTCACTCGAATAAGGGGGGTCAGGGTCCAATTCCCGCGGCAAAATTCCAGGATCAGTGGTTGCCTGGAAGGATGTTAGGCCAAACCTATTGTTATGCTGGAAGTCCTGACATACTGTTGCCAACATAGTCGAGATCACAAGAAGGGCCATGTATATTCCGACCGCAGCGACGGCGGGACTTTGGTTTTGCCACCACCAGACACACGTCGTTCCAAACCAGACACCAGAAATAGTTAGAACCAGAGAAAATGATGCGACAAATGCCCAAGGCGAATCACCGCCAGTCAGGAGACGCCCGCCCAAAAAAAATTTGTTATTTGATGGATGGAGCTGATAGTTACGATACTGTTTCTTCGTTTGTGGACTGAGAATAGGAATGGCGGATAGCGGTGGCCAGCGATCTGGTGGCTTGGGAACAAATGACGGACCAGGGAAATGAGAGTCTGAGGTTTGAAAGCCAGAATGGCGGCGGTCGACTGGTATATTATCACCATAGGCTCCAGACGAAAATGTTCGCTTATGGTGCGTAGGCAAGTCATAGCTATTAAGGTCTTCTCTCCGTTTACTTTCAAAAGTGGCACGTCCTTCAATGAGTGCAGGGCGACTACTTTGTGTTTTCCTGAGAGACTCAAAGCTAAGTCCACGACTCAATCCCAAAAATCTATCGAAACTTGTACGAGCTTTGCTCTTTGCCGCATGACTGGAAGTCGTCCCGCTGCGATCTCGTGTGCCAGATGATCGCCCCGTTGCGTCCGGATGACTCGCAGTAGGTAACAAGGGTTCTCGACTTTGTTTCACACGTTTAGATGACTGAACATCCTGTGAAACAGTATACATATGGTCGGTTGCCCGCGACCCATCAACCTGATCATCAGAACTGTCGGATCGCCGGTGGTTTATGTCACTGAGCTGAAAGATCTCAGGATCTCGGGTACCTTCCACAACATCATTGATGGAACCCACAGAACTTGGGCGAGAAGAGTCGGCTTGATTATTGGGTCTTGTAGGACGAAAAAACAATACCGAGGGCTGAATGCCACCTGCATGTGTGGCCGAATGCATGTATGAGAAATTCGGAGAAGTGAATGTTTGGGTATCCTGTGGGAGTCGATTAAGTTCATGAAGTGAGGAACGCGAAGCCGGAAAAGAGCTAATGGAGGCCACTTTGCTTATCGTCGTATCGCTTTGAGGCCGCTGAGTGGTGATGGCGTGTTGCTGTCGGCCCTGCGAATCGTTTTGTGGGCTTACGAGAGAAGGAGTGGTGAATGGCAAATGCTGTGAAGAAGACATAGAGAGTTAAAACACACAAGAATAGAAGAACGAGCGGACAAAAATTGTAATTCAATGGGTATTTGAATCACAGAGTTAGGATGTCCAAGGTAGCATTAACAGAAATGAAATGCCAGCACCAGTGAAAGCAGTGTCAACGAGTAGAGATATGACTTGAGGCCAGGCGTACGACGAGACGACGAGACTGGAGACTGACTGGAGACTGCAGCACAAACAAAACCCAAAACCTCATGTTCCATTTGAGGAAAATTATTCTCACACCTCCTGGAACAGGCAATTCTAGAAACCATCTGGCAAGTGCGAATGATAAGACCCCGAAAGTCTGGAATACAGTCAATAACCTTCACAGACGAGTCTGGAAGAACTCCCACTAAAATTATGTGAGCTTCGTCAAATACTGCAGAGTACTGTCAGTCTTGTGCATCCACAGATGACCCTGACGACCTCCCGACTTACAATTCTTGACCTTGTACCAAATTTCAATTACACATCTAATGGATCTTCGATAACAAAGTCATCAAGGAAGATCTAGTAGATTGTGCATGACAAGGAATTCCTGAGCTGGGGTTTCATGTTGAGTCTAGATATGGCAAAAGGGAGGAGGCCAAAACTCGTTGCAAATGCCCAATGAGTCTCAACCACTGATGAACCGCATAAAAGAGAATTACAATTTATTTTTCGTGTAGCGCTCAATATTCTTCAACTGAGCCTAAACAACTTTATCCTCATCCCCAGAGCCCAGAGCCTGAGAATGTATGAAATGATTTTACCAAGGCGGACTTGAGAGACGATTCAAATGGTGAATGAGGGTTGACTAGGAATTGTTAGAAAATATAAGACTACCATAAAAGGACTACCAACCAGATGAGATATTTATAATTGTACCTTTTATAGTCCACAACTCCCGCCACCCACAAGGCCTCAGATCAGGGAGTTGTCCAATCTGCTTGTATGGATTGACGGAGTGGACAACACACACTAAGAATACATACAGGCACGCTCCATCCACCTCAAATGTGTGTTGAAGAAAAGGAGGAACATACAGTTTCAAGATCATACGGAACAGTCATGTGGACATGTTATTGTCATCACCTTTGAGCTGTGATTCAGACTCAAGGCAAGTTCCTTGGAACGTAAGGTGATTGACGATCACATCAAATCCCGGCCTACATAGTAATTTTGGATGATACCATCGGCTTCATTGACTATCTCATGTTCTTTGACTCTCACTAATCAGCTTTTAGTCCCATCTTCAGCGATACCAATGACCGGTGTGCAGGAATTTCCAGCAATAACTGAGTCGGTGGACAACGTCCTCCTCCTCGCCACTCTCCATCGTCTCTCGACTCCACAATTTCTGGATCCTGTCATCACCCATGCAGCTGCAACGGCACGACGACGTCTTGTAATCGTTCTTTTTTCCAGATTCTTCAACAAAGGAACCCCACATAGCCATCTAGATCAAGGATATCTTGCCTCCCAGGCAATATCACACACAGGCGAATGGAGGGCTGTCCAGGAGATTCTTACTTATGTTTACGTCCAAGCAACAAAGGTTGCACAGAACATGAAGAAGGTATTGATGGATGTTGATGTCCTGTTGAAAGGAATGAACGAAGACATAGACGAGAGCTTAGGAGCAGGGATGGAGATTCTGCTCCGTGTCAGTGGCGGTGCGTGAACTGAGTCCTCACAGGAATTAGAAGGCTTCATGTTCTCTTAGATGCCATCCCAGTCCCGCTTCCCGAAGTCATTGGCCTTCTGAGGACCTCGTACATATCCGTGGAGGAACGAGATTCGCCAATTGATTCAGTGGCCGAGTCAAAAGCGCAGGGTGGGAAAAGTTGGCCTACGATGTACCCTGTAACTGCACTCGGCGGGACGTTTGACCATTTGCATGCTGGACACAAGATACTTTTGTCAATGGCTGCCTGGATTACGTCGGAGAAATTGATTGTTGGTCTGACAAGTGCGTAGCTGCCGAATACCAACAAATCCTAGGAACTTATTAGGTCCATCGTTCAGACGATAACTTGTTGCAGAAGAAGTCTAATAAACATGTCATGGAGGACATCTCCCAACGCTCCAATCGTGTGCGAGGATTTCTGAATTTTTTTAAACCTGGGCTAGTCTACGATATTGTACCTATCGATGATGTTTACGGTCCAACTGCGTGGGACCCAAACATCCAAGCTCTCGTCGTCAGCAAAGAGACGCTTAATGGTGCTGCAGAAAGTGAGCTGCTTGGAATGTTGATAACTCAATCTCACAGTGTCTCTTAGTCGCAATATATAGAAAAAACCATAATCTATCAACGCTGGAAGTCTTTGTGATCGATGTTATATCCGCAACCTCTGCAAACCTTGACCACCAAGATACATCGTGGTTGAGAAGCGCTAAATTGAGCAGTACATATATTCGTCAATGGATTGTGGATAATCTGTAAGCGACATAATGTGAAGTAGTTCCTGTACTATCCAGTAGAGCCAGGGGTCCATATTAATTATGTCAACACCAACACTTAATGCTGGGGAGGGAGACAGTCGTCTGAGAAATGGTGTTGCACTTTGCAGGCACTTTGCAGGCGCGGGGCCAAGATTCTGATATATATTTCGACTCTCGACAAGCTTTATTAACTCGTGGGCCACAACGGGAAGCTGCGTCTTTACCACTCAGGGGTCAACACGAAGAGCGGCTTTTCTACATGAGTCTGCGCATGCGATTCCAGGGCATGCCTTCTACACTACTCAATATACTAATAATTAGACTAAAATAAGGTGTTGCAGCTGATTTTGAAGCTGCCCGTTTTCTAGGCTTATATAAGTGCTGACGCTGACATAATCAACACGGGCCGTGGTACCCTTCTCACCTTTTCTTACCATCCACCTACATCGACCTCGTTCGCTCGTTTATATGCATTTTCAATAACTCTGCTATCCTGTAATTTCTACTACACCAAGTAAACATTCATTTGCCCAAATCATGTTCACACCCAAGAAATCTTTAGCACTTGTCTGGTTGTTACAGTCTTCCCTGGCGTACCAATGGCCATCACCACAATATGATGCACTCGAGACATTTTTATATCAAGGCCAGAGGAGTGATGGCTCTAATCTCGCCTCATTGGTGCATCCATGTCGCAAGCGCACAGGGACGATGGCATCTGTAGCTGCAGAGTGGTTACGTTTTGTATGCTTTGCCAATCTCATCTCGAGGGGCTCCTTCTCTTATCTTCCTTCATGATAGGCATTCCACGACATGGCAACTCACAATGTCGATGATGGATCAGGAGGGTTAGATGGCTCTCTTGTTTATGAGCTCGATCGGTCGGCGGTATGTCTTTGCGTTCTGAGTTTATCGCCAAATATTAATGCATGAATAGAATTTCGGCCTTGGCTTTAACCAAACCGTCACAGATTTTGAGACATTTCCAAATAAATATGTTTCTCGTTAGTAAACTAATCTCACTGATCTCACCTGTGAAAGTTATTGACCAAAATTGTAGGGGCGGACATCATTGCTCTAGGAGGCGTTTTCGCAGTCGCAACTTGTGGAGGGCCCATTGTTCCATTTCGTGGTGGACGTACAGATGCATGGACACCAGGTGGATTTGGAGCACCTGAACCTCAGCAAGATCTAGATACTCTCAAAGAGAGCTTCCGAAAACAGGGATTTTCGAATACAGAGATGATCACCTTAACGGCCTGCGGTCATACTGTCGGTGGCGTTCGGGATGCCGATTTCCCGATGCTTGTATCTGCTAGCACTACACCGGGCCAACCTCACATCATTGATTTCGATACAACAACACAGTATGATAACAAAGTGTAAGCCAACATCTGGCCCTCTACCAGGAAAGATTCCGACAAACAGACAGAGTCGCAGAATACCTTGATGGAACAACCCAAAACGTGCTTGTCACCACTCCGAACACAACTATGGCCTCAGATCTTCGTGTTTTCATGAGCGATGGGAACCAGACCATGCGCAAGTAGGTCTTATTCTCCATTTCCTATCGAATGACGACTGCTGAAGTTGGTTTCTTAAGTTTGGTAGATCCTACGACATACATGAGTCAATGCCAGTCCCTGCTGGAACGGATGTTTAACACTGTTCCCCATGGTATTTCGTTAACAGAAGAAATTACTCTCATTCCCGCAAAAGTTTGGGGTGTGCAATTGACCATTGAAAAAGGTCAACTTGTCTTCAAAGCGAATCTCCGTGTATGCTATATCTGCTGTCATATGGGACATGCATTCATGAATCTTCTCACAGCTCACACAACCCATTGACAACAAACTCAATCTCAATAGAACAGTCACTATATTGTGGTGTGACAAATACGGTGCCTCACCCGACTGCACAGATACAACTAAGTCCGCTCCTTCAGTAAACGTTGTGCAAGATGATCCGAACAACTCGCCTATCACCCTTCGCATGGGAGTCTATTTCGTGCATTACAATTTCGTTGTTCCCATCGAAGGTTCGGCATCCATCTCAAAGTTCTGGTTCGAGGTTGATGAGCACAATGGGACGAGTACGACGGTGTATGATAATGGAGGCAATGATTATGTTATGACACAAGATCAGGTCATTTTCATCCCAACAATGAGCACAGCGTTTTTTAGATCAAATGGATCGTACACAAAGACCTATACTAACCGAAATGGAGAGGCCTTTACCAAAGTCTACAGCCTTACCGCTGCTGTATGTCCAAGGCTTTTTGAGAGTTTGTGAGCATAGCTTAATTGATAATTCTTAGGTTCGGCAAGGTTCCAGTCCTTCTCGAGTCTACGCGTCTGCCTTCGACAACGCTATCCACAACTTTCCGTATGCTATGAATACAACAATAGACTTTTCACGCAATACCTCTATCCCCTCCATCGGTGGATACGATTTTTACTCAGGGACATTGGAAGACACAGGGTTCCAGACAACCCTGGACCTCCATGTTGATATAGGTGGACTGATTTATACCGAGGACTTTCTGCCCACAACCTTTCTGGATAATACTCCATACACCCAGCCCTCAATTGTGAACACGGATACTCACTCAGTTTCTTCTTCGCAGTACTCGTTCGTTGCATCAATGTTCTATGTCAGGGGTGCTATAATCGTCAATTTATTTTACATGTTCGTGTATCTATTATGATAGATGATTCATGGACTTGTTGATACGAATAATTCCGGCTACATATCCGGAATAGATACATACTATCATAGTATTGAGTCATCATTGTGCCTTAAGCCTGTTCCGCTCATAATGCCGCACTGACCCCTCCCAACGAAATCAACATCATCTGCTCTTTGAGTATCTCGCTTTTCCACTCGTCTTGTTCGTATACAATTTGAACATGGTATGTCTTTGCCGTCATCGACTGATCTCCGAAATCTAATATGCCTCGATCACAGCAGGCAGATATCGAGGCTCTGGTTCTTTCTGGTGAATTTACCATCGGAAGAGAGAGATCGTCATCTCCCAACCGGTCTGAATCGTCTGAGGACTCTGGTTGGCACGATGATGAAATTGAACCCAGTCCAGAGGAGCAGAAATATCGAGATATGGGGTATGATCCTAAAACAGCACAGGAGCGCGCGTACAAAGAACACCAGGACGCAAAGGCACAACAGGAATCTATCGGTATGGGTCCTGGACGAACAGGTGTGAAAGGCGTCATCCGAGATAGAGATGAAGCTGTGAAAATGGAGCATGAGAGACGTCAGAAAAACATAGAGAATCTACGAGAAAGGATGGAGGCAGGTAATCTGGGCGGCAAGACATATCTACAAGAGGAGAGGGAGAAGGCTACCAGGGGAGAGGAACGATTTGATGAACTCATTTTCAAAGAATCGGAAAGGGACCAAAAACGCGACATTTTTGGTACGCTGCGAACTCGATTTGGGTATTTACGTGAAGTCGGTGTAAAACAATATGTGAAAGCAATTGAACAGGAAGTGAGGGGAATATGGGTAATAGTACATCTTTATGACCCGGTAAGCTGGCTTGGTTTTTGATACGCTCTTGCTAACAACCATTCCTTTGTACACAGTCGCTTGAACGCTGTCATCTTCTCGATAGTCTCCTAGCTCAACTTGCCAAGGATGAACCGGCAACCAAATTTCTTCGTGCGAGAGCGTCTGCACTCGGATTCACTGCGGTGAACAGATCATCATCGAAGCTACAACAAATGAAGCGACCAATTCGAACGTTTAAGGAAGAAGATGAATTCTTCGACAATGATATTGACGAGAGTGAAGAAAGTGAGGACGAAGATCCACGCGTAGACGATGAAGACGTTGATCTGGAAATGTTGCCCACTCTCTTGGTTTATCGCGATGGCCAACTGGTACATAACTGGGTGAGAGTTGACTGGGTAGCCGGAGAGGGCACAGTGGATGATCTTTTGCGGAAGTATGTCCCGCCTTTTTACTACTATGAACTCATTCGACAATGTACTCCACAGTCATAATATCATCCAGCAAAGTATCTTCGCTCAGGACATTGACACCGAGCACCCAGATTCTGATGATACAGATTTTCAAGAAAGCCTGAATAGACTCCTTCAAAGATCGGGAGGGCTTAATGACAATTAACCTGGACTGAGATGATCTTCAACTTTATACTCATAGATTAGACAGGTAAGTTCAGTCATGTAAAGCTGAATCCATTGAATCCCTACAGATTCGAAAGACACGTCTTCAGGACGATACAACTGAATTCATTCTGGTTTGTGGCAAGACATCTTGTAATTCGTCGCAACCCGAAAAATGACGGTCTGAGTCCTTGTTCCACTCCCGAAAGGTGTTGACGAGCCCAATTACTATGTGCAGCGCCACGCAAATAGTGTGGTCTGACCTGTAGACATGAAGACGAAAAAAACCCGGTAGATGTAGTCATTTGCTGGATTACCATCTTTTGGTTTCTCAAAATTTGTAGATGAATTAGACCTGATATTAAGTGAAAGGGTACGCTACCGTTTAGTTTGTTTGCTCAGCAGTCGCTTTTGGTGGAGCCTTATAGTTGTGCCAGTGTTGACCCATTCGAGACACTGACTCCCCTCATATAAGGACCGAAACTGCGACCAACTCATATATCCTCGCCGTCAAATGACCGGAAATCACCCAAGCGAGCTAAGTCTATGCTAAGTTCGTTCATTTGCAAGTCTCTGAGCACATTCAAATCGAGAGCCATGTCGTAGCTATATATTCTCCGACAGTCCCATTTGGCCACTTTCGGGGTCCACACAGGTTTTGGCCAGTCACATCCAGTCACACCTTAGGCATCAACAAACTTCGAATGAGGATCGACACGATGATGAAATTATTATAGCCTGAAGGTGGATTTGATGGGTGGGAGTGAACACTGCTCTGTATCAAGCCACCCTCCAATGCTAGTGCTGGCATGAGTGCTTTGCAATATCTTGTGCCGAATAGGGTAGTGAAATGAGGCTGCTTAGTGAGCTCAGCTTTGTTCTCCTGAATATGCTGCTTTATGTGTCCCTTGAGTTCATCACAAGTGCCTGTTTTTGGATCAACCAAATTGAAACTCAGACATGGCAGCATTCCTATGGCCACATGCCTTTTGACACACCACCTAATGTCGGGTCCTGCCTAGACCCTCCGCGTCTTAGTACTAGCTTGCTTGTTATAAATGCTGAATATAAAAAAAAGAAAAGAAAAAGACATGGCAGCATGGTCAGCTCCCTGCCCCAAATTGGGTAATCAGAGTAAATTGTGTAAGATCGTCATCCTGAAGCACAGATTACATTCGACTGTAGAATACACCATAGAGTATCTGCATAAATTTATTGCTCTCAGAAGTGATTTCTGCACTTTGAATCCTGTTGTCTTTGAAAGTGGCCAAAACCCATGTGGACCCCGAAAGTGGCCAGAAACCATGTTATTGTGATAATTGCAGGAAAATCCACACCTCTCGGTGCTCAGGCCCTATCAGCTGATTTAGGTATTCAACCTACGTTGAGCTACAAGACGAACCGTGTTACACTTGATTAAAAGACAGAACACTTCAGATCTAGCACACGGGAAAAGTTCCCTCATTCATTGTCAGTCAGTGTTAAAATGCTCTGATAGTTCAGAATGTTGCAGTAGATAGGTTGAAGTCGAGCTCCTGAGCTTGAGACAACTTGATTACTATCTGGATCAGATAAGGTGAATCTTAATTGACACGCAATTGACTGGTAACCTTTTCTTCCTTCCACTACATGTGATTATGGCCTCTACGCATGGTTCTCCAAAGACGTACAATGAACTCATGACCATTCTTGAGCATGACACCAAGGTCAAGGTAGCAGGTTCGTTATGATTTAATATATTTATCGATAAACAGCAATAACGCAGTTGGTAAGGTATTGACGGTAGAAAGGCTTTATCCTCGATATTTGCTTGGAAACTGATGACCACGTAAATTGCTCATAGTTGATGGTGTCTTGCGCGGCAAGTTTCTTGTTAGTCTATGGTGCCTCTATCTAATCGTATCTGACGCCACGAATTTGACCAGTCAAAAGAGAAATTCCTTAGTGCGGCAAAGACGGATGGTTTTGGTTTCTGCAGCGTTGTGTTGTACGTCATACCCATTTATTCAATTATTTAGCCATGCATCAGTCTGATACGAAAAGTGGATGGGACATGCATGATCAGGTTTATTCTCAGGAATTGTCAATTTCCAACAAACGAAATGGCTACCGCGATATTCTCGCCTGGATAGACCTGTCGACATATAGGAGGATACCTTGGGAGAACAATGTCCCGTTCTTCTTAGTAGTGTTCAGAGATCCCAACACCAAAAACGCTTTGGCCGTTGATCCTCGGGATGTCGTAACTGGAGTTGAACTCAGAGCGAAACAGGATCTGGGTTTTCTTCCGTACGCGGGCGTCGAGTACGAAGTGAGCACAATGTTACTCTTAGCAGACGGGGAGAGACTTATATACCTCAGTATTTCAATTTCAAAGGTGAATATGATTGACGATTGCTCGTGAATCTGCGCGAATGATTCCCCAGAGACACCCAACTCCGTCGCAGAGAAGGGATTTACAAATCTTAATCCCCTTACGCACGGAAGTGAGTACCTCGTGTGCTTATTAAGAAGGAAATGATGCGACGTCACCCAGTGCACGGCTATTCTATGCTCAGAACGCAACTCAATAATGCGTATTTCCAGGACATCATGGATGAGGCTCTTAATTTCGGAGTCCAGGTTGAGAGCCATCGTATGATTGCTTTTGCAAGATAGATGTCAGTCATCTAACGAAAACATGCAGACACTGAAACTGGACCAGGGGTCTATGAAACGGCCCTAGCCTACACAAATGCTTTACGAATGGCAGATAATGCAATTCTGTTTAAGTACCTAGTCAAGAGTGTAGGAGTGAAACACGACATCGTACCCAGCTTTATGGCAAAACCGTGGGGCAATGTGAGTCGAGTACCAAGGTCAATTTGCGCCTCTTACATTGGAATCTAGCTTCCAGGTTGCAGTGGGTATGCATATAAATTATTTTTGAAAGACCTATAAACTGAAATTAGAAAGACATACTCATGTCTCGTTACGTGACAAGAACGGCAGGAACATATTTTCTGTCTCGAAAGAGCAGCTGAAAAGCGGTCGTTCGGGCGCTGCGAACGAAGATACGAGATTTATCAGTCACGAAGCTGAAATGTTTCTAGCTGGGCTGTTAGATGGGTTACCAGACGGTGAGAATTTGACATACTTCACAGCAGTCAGCTCATTTCCTTGTAGTCATGCCCATGGTATCCAATTGATCTTTACTAGAAATTATTTCACTAACTCACAGAAGCTAGTCCCCACAATCAATGGGTATAAACGTCTCGTGGGCGGAGAAGCTTTCTGGGCACCAAATACTGTGACTTATGGTTACGACTCTCGCCAGGCATCGATAAGGATTATCGCGCCACCATCTGTGGCACCTGAAGCCACGAGGTTCGAGATACGCGTTCCTGGAGCAGACATGAACCCTTACTATACTTTGGGGGCCATATTCTTGCTGGGGATAAGAGGAATTAATAAGGAATTGAAATTAAAGGAACCGCCGTTCAGCCAACTTACACCCGAGGACAAGGCTCAAAACAAAGTATTTTTTTCTCGTCATCCTATGGAGACGATCAGGAGCGAGTTCTAAAATTCTCATGATTTCTAGGTCAAGACACTACCAAGGTCACTTGAAGAGGCAACACTACGAATGATGCGCCCTGATAGCATTGCCAGAGAACCTGAAATTTTTGGAAGTGAGTTTGTGGATCATTTCGGTGGGACAAGGCTGCACGAGGTGAAAGTCTGGAATGAGGCAGTCACCAATTGGGAAGGTGAGTTTACCTGATCTTTGGTTGCTAGAGATTCATACATGTGTTGCAGTTGAGCGCTACCTAGAGCTCGCTTGATTGCTGTTATCAGATCAAATAACCATGAACATGTAATACAAGGATTGATCAGAAACGTAGTCAATGAATCAGGAAACCAACTCGGGTCCAGTTTTCGAGATCTTCTCGAACCAATGAAAGAAATGGGGAACATCCTGGACGGAAAAGTCTTTTGATCATTACAAAGAGGTTTGCGTAAGAAGACGCGTACTTCTGCTATGTACTTGTCCATACTCCTTTCAGTCATAAATTTGGGGATGAGACCACCAATGTCACTTGAAGTCGCCATACGCCACTCCACGTTTCCATTCTCAAGCTGCTTGATGCGTTCTACACTGACATAGTATGCCCTTACCCCCTTGTCTTCGTATTTCTGTAATTCCTTGTGCTCTGAGAGATCAATGGGGATCGAGACGATCAATCTGAAGCACTGATATCAGCAAGGCTCAGATCGGAAGTGAGATGGCACGAAACCCTGAGGGTGGATTTGTATTTTCTTCATGAGTAACCTGAAGCACAGTAAAGATTCGTTTTGAGACAGGGAACGGGAATTTGTAATGCAAAGCCCATATCTGAGCAGTAGGTGAGAGCTCTTTGACTTTGGTGACTTTGTTTAGAACTGGAATAAATCTACAAGCAATGCGGTAATTGTGATGGGCTCCGCAAGAAATGACGCATACTCCTTTTCATTCGGCGCTTTGTCATAAGCCATTTTGTCCCAGAGTTGTTGAAAAGTAATTTGGTCCGGTGAGTGTTCGCTGAGACGACAGTGCCAGTTCTCGGAGTGGAACAAAGTCTTGACACCGGCAAACGTTTTGCCCACTTTCCACGTATCAGTTGACTCGATGAGTTCACAACCAGCAGCAATGATTACTTCTTCTGAGGGGATTTCTATCCCTTCTTAGAATTTGGAGATCATCTAGATGAATTAAGACTTACCAGAAGGCCTCAGAGCTGCAATATTCAGGACGAATTTGGGATCTACCATTGGATGCTGAGAAAGAAGTGGCGGTGTCCTATTCTTAGCTTACTATGTAATCGTTCAAATCATTATCTAGTCTACAACGGCAAATCTATAGAGCAGCTGCAGAAGGTTTATCTACATTGAGGTTGACGTTGACAAGGCCAAAATAACGGCTGCGACCACGTTCAGCCTCATCACGGGGAAGGACCTCTCCACGTTCCAGCACGACACCAACAAATCGTCGGGTACCTCGCATCCATTTCTCCTTGTAGAACCGAACAAACCCAGGTGCAACGGCGTATATTGTGTGGTCCCGTCCCATCTTGACCTGATAACCATCGTGAGAGTGAGAGATCGATATCCAGTACAAAGTCACACACGTGCTGTCCTGGGTGGAACAATGTGCCCCGTTGTCGTACAATGATGTTGCCGGGAATCACCTGTTGGTCTGGAAAAAAATAAGCCTGTGATTCACGAAAATGGTCCACATCACAAACCCGAGAATTTTTTGATACCAAGACGCTTGCCAGGAGAGCCTCCATGATTTTGAACGGTACCTCCTGCCCTTTTCGTTGCAGTTCTGACCGAGCCTGGATGGACGGTTAGTAGCAGGAGGAAGGAGTCGTAAACAGCAAACCGAGGAGGGAGAAAGGCGAGCGGACGGCATGAACACTACGAGTCAGAAAGGACATGTCGCAGCCGACACAGAAAACCACTTTAGACCTCGCACTCGGCAGAACTCGGCAATCACCGACCAGGATTCATATATTGCTGTCCTCTTCATTATCCACTTTTATCTTCTTCTCCCTCCATACAATGGTTCTCCTCGTCACATCTGACAACGAAAAGTTCCAGGTTGACAAACAAGTCGCAGAGCGCAGTATTCTCATCAAGAACATGCTTGAGGGCATGTCTCGATTTCTCCTTCAACATGTCACACGTCTCAATTCGGCTTTCCTTTTGCAGATGTCGGTGAATCTGACCAGGCTATACCGCTACCAAACGTGAGCTCGAGCGTGATGAAGAAGGTCAGCAGTTGAAGCGCGCTATCGAGTTGCGATCTTGATAATAGCCAACTCTAGGTCCTGGAGTACTGCGAGAAGCACAGAGATGAGGCCCTCCCCTCCACTGACTCCGAGTCTGGTCAGGATGAAACCCGCAAAAGAACTACTGATATCAGCGAGTGGGACCAGAAGTTCATCACCGTGGACCAGGAGATGCTCTTTGAGATTATTCTTGCTGCCAACTACCTTGATATCAAACCCCTTCTGTGAGCTTATTCTCGAACATTCTCTTAACCACGTTCCCAATACTTGTTTCAGTGATGTTGGTTGCAAGACTGTTGCCAACATGATCAAGGGAAAGACTCCTGAAGAAATTCGTAAGCTTTTCAACATTGCCAATGACTTCACCCCCGAGGAGGAGGTAGGGAACAATATTAGTGCAAGTAAAACATTGGCTAACTTGATATCGTGTAAATTAGGCGCAGATCAAGAAAGAGAACGTGAGTGATGAATCGTCCTGTGCGATCGTTCATTTTCATCTATTTTTTTAGGAATGGGCTGAGGACCGATAGGAATTTCACACCTCATACTCCTACTTTTACTATGTCGCTGTAGTATTGTCATAATCGACTTTCTTTTCTTTTCATGAACATAACATGTTTTGTGCACGGACCTCTATCCTTGATTGGTTCTTCACTTTAGGTAATATTGGCCCAAGCTCACATTGTCGACTCATAGTCACCTATCCCTTGTTTTCTATGTCTATCATTCCTGATCCTCCAGGAGATCTTGTCCCACGGAACTCCGACCAGGAGCGTTGGCTTAAAAATCACGTTGGCAGATTATGCCATATGGATTCCGAGCGGTAGGTCTCGGCTGACTTCAGGCTCAGTTATGGCAGCTCATACTCAGCCCAGCTTTCCAGGCAGTCAGCCAGTCAGTTTCTCTGTAAAAGATTTGTCAAGGCTAGAATCGCACGAGCAAGTTCTCTAGCAGTTCTGCCCAGCTTTCCATTTACTCCTTGCTTCAGTTTCTGGGTATGCGAGAAGTCTGACGGTGTTCGCGTACTACTGTTAGTTTTGACGGATCCTGCGTCTCGTGAGCAGACGGTTTTTATCGTGAGTATACAATATGCATGCTACAATTTTTTACTGATAGTTATATTTAATAGATTGATCGTCACAATGCTTATCGTCAACTGAACGGTCTTTACTTTCCCCATCATGAAAATCCCGTGAATCCGCTCATGGACACGCTGGTAGATGGTGAGCTTGTGGTCGATGTGGATCCACGCACACAACAGGTCCCTCTGCTTTTCTCTCTTCGGCCTTTCAAGTTCTTCTGATTGTCATTCGCAGAAAACCCTGCGATACCTTGCCTTTGATTGTCTAGTTGCAGACAATCAAAATGTCATGTCCAGACCGTTGGACAAACGCTGTGGTGTATGCCCTCTACCGTTCTCTGCCTGTGCATGTATTTCATTTACTTGCATGCTCAGCGTCTGAATGCATGGTTTTTCAAACCCTACGAAAAGATGATGATTGATCATCCTCACATGGCTGAACAGCAGCCCTTCGAGTAAATTTTCCTTACCCTTATCCTCATCTTGAGTTGAATCTGGTTTTCAGAATTCGAGTAAAGCAAACAATCTTTTCTTATCATGTTCGAACTGTATTCGATGGTATACCATTGCTTCAACATGGAAACGACGGCCTCATTTATACATGTGTTAACGCTCCTTATAGTCCTGGGACAGACAACAATATGTAAGTTGACTCGCATATCTAGATAGCCGCCTGTTACTCATTCGTGCTTAACAAAGACTGAAGTGGAAACCGCCATCGGAAAATTCGGTCGATTTTAAGCTCGTTCTACGCTTCCCACCGCTTCCGCATGATCCAACGAAACCTGATTTTCATGCCAAACCTTTGTTTTTGCTGCATGTATGGACTGGGGGTGACGGTTATGAGCAGTTTGATGAAATGTATGTTGAGGACGAGGAGTGGGAACGGTTCGTCTTTCTTTTCCATTCTCTCTCCTCTTTTCAATTATCCATCTTGCGTATGCGTTGGAACTTATCATGGTCTTAGTCTTAAACAGGGTGGTGAGCAAATCGATGATCGAATCGTCGAAGTTCATTGGGAAATTGACCATTCACGTTGGCGCATGATGCGATTCCGTAACGATAAACCCAACGGGAACCATCTCAGCATCGTCGACAATATTATTCAGAGTATCGCAGATGGAGTAGAGAAAGAAGCAGTAAAACTATGAAATTCTTCTTTCTTATAAACACTGTAACTCATGGCAATATCCTTCCTTTGTTTTAGCTTCTTGAACGCTCTGATGCGATCCGCAACGCTTGGAAGGCACGCCTAGGTAAATCGGCTTCCACACCTCAACAGATGCATCCACACGTGCTTCCTGTACCACCATCAAGATCAATACCACCTCCACCTCCACCTCCACCACCTCAACAACAGCGATCAATGCAACCAGGATCCCATCTTGTGCCTCAGGCGGAAATACGCTACGGACCTTTTGCTAAACCAATGTGGAGTAAAGTCGCAGGACCATCCATAATTGCTGGAATGCAGCGCTAAGTGTCCACTGATATGTATCTAGCGCTGGAACTGTGCTTCTGGTCTTGCTTTTCGGTTCCCTTTCAAGTCCCGTGGCCACGGTACCCAAACCGAAAGCATCCATTCGTATGTTTTATCACACCATGTGATTTCTAATCATGTATTGCTCTACCTCATTGTCTTAACTTCCTTTTGATCTGATTAACCTATATGTAATTTTATTACGTGCCCTGTGTAATTTGCTTAAATCACAGTATATCTCCCACCATTGACGTGACGATCAGAAACGTATAGCTATCTCCAATCGTTGGTGCCTTGTGTAACAAGATGATGTCGAATGACTCATTTACTTGCCAGGGTCCTTGTTCAGCGCTAAATTCAAGGAAGAATGGACAGAAATGATGGTGAGATCAATTCTAAGCACCTTTTTCTCCGATGCTTGGTGATTTCGTGTGAGGTTGATTGTGCAGGACCTCAAGACGGCTTGGAAATCATTTGAATCTTATGTTCATCAGAATGAAGATACGACTGCAAGACGTGGCACTTAGGGATACTATGAAGCGTTGTGTCACCTTGGCGTGATTGTACGGCCTCAACAGTGTGCTTTTCAGTGTGCTTTTCTAGTCTGCAAGACGAACAAAAGATGAAATTGAGAAAGAAAAAATCGTAACAAGTTTCGTAAGCATCAACAGATATTCTTGGGTGACAAAGGGGCGAGGCATAGCGAGAAGACGACGAGGAAATGGAGTGCATATCTAATCGTTACAGATCGAGATTTAAGTAGAACGAGATGGAAATAAGGTGACGGGAATGGTAAGCGTTACAAGGGGCGGAAATATCAAAGCTGTCATCACGATTCGTCGGAGACGTGCTGCTGTACCCTCGAGAGGAGAAACAACAGGAGCTATTCATGAAGATAGAAAATGCAAGAAGGATAAACATACCATGAAAATGAGTTAAAGGATCAATCGTGTCAATGATGCAGTGAATGAATAAGCAAGATTGCGGGAAAATGTGAAGAAGATTGCTGAAGAAATAATATGAGATGCAAAAGACTTTTAAATGGGTAGATGAATGCAGTGGGATACCACGACGGCGGGAGGAATCAGAAGCACAGAGGGAGTTGGCAAATTCCCATGGCTCAATTTAAGAAGTCCAGGGCGGAGGAAAGAGGCGAAATGGCGAAGTCAGCGTAATGACTGGGCCTTTTGATCCGCAGAGAACAGGTATCCAGGAAGCTGAGCGAGCGAGAGAGGTCAGGGGCTAGCGTACTGGGAGGGAGGGGGGACAGAGGAGAGTCGAAAAAGCCCATGTCCAACGGTGAAAGGACGTCCTCAAGCGAGCGGTCGGAAAATCCTGAGCTGGAGTCTACAGATGGGTCCCGTTTGCGGGGTTTACCCGGAGCGATTGCAAACTGCGCAATGGGCATGGCCTACATTAGGTAAGACGAGTTAGTGTTGAGTGCTAGTTTTCAAGGACATTCCACTAGGAGTACCTCTGGAACATCTTCTGAGGCGGTTGGGACCCAAGGCAGCCGCACAAGACTTGGTGATTGTTGAACGTAAGCATCGGCGGGGGAGGCATCGCCGATGTTGCTTTCAGCGAAGGGGGTGTCGCTGATATCGACAACATTGGAATCGCACTGGCCCTCGGTGACTGTCCACCAAGTGATGTCCGCAAGAACTCGCCTGCCAGACGTCTCTGACGGTGCAGAGCGCCCGCAACGACGAGCGCGGGCGGAGGCAGAAGAGTAAGGAGAGGGACGGACTGCTACAGAGGAAGGAAAACGACGAATAGATGGCATTGTGAAGAATGGCGGCCGAGGGCAGGGCCTTGAGGGTTGGAGGCAGACATTGGAATCTGCTTTTCTCTTTTATATAAGAGCAAAAGGCGTCACTCCCCCGTCACTCTCCACCTGCCGTCTTCCCTGTCTCCAGTTTTCAGCCACCAGCTCCGCACACAATCATCCACCATACCTAGTCTGACATTCCCGCATGCCGATCTCAGTATCGCTTCGGCCAGCGTTCTCCATGCCATGTCTGCTTTGCGGTGATTCCCATCTACGGACGCCGAGCAGTGTGATGAATTACGGATCATCCCTTGACTTTACAGTCGTTCAACTCAACGTCACCAGCTTCTGACTGATATATGCACGCGTCCTTGTGCCCGGGGACAAATTTGATGTCCAGTCCATACATGACGGCGCGTTTGGACGCGTCGAAACTAGGTTAATTAGCGCGTCAACTTCTCAGAGTCTCTTCTCAATGGTGACCATAGGTCAGTCTCTTAAACTCCACCAGACACTTAAATGCTGCCTCTCGTCGGATCCGTGCTATTGACATGAAGTCATTCAGTTTACAATTATCTGGCTCTCGATTCTTGCCTCAATTGGCTAATGTACAATAGTCCACAATTTCCATCCATTGTCGCTGATTAGTTTAGCAACACCCCCAGACCAGAGTTGTGGTTATGGTCGTTCCCGTGCAGGAGCAATCCCAGCTCTCTGCAATATTCTATCATTTCATGGCAGTATTATAGATAGGGGTTCGATCACAGTTATGAATGGCCTTCTCGTTGCAGCGTTTTTATATGATGGACGTAATGCAGTTAATCTGCATTTGGCATTGTGTGGCTGATGGATATAAGATCCTCCAATCCTGGTATAAAATGCGACTTAGCGGCAGATCAAAGTTGCGGTGGCACCAACCTACTTTTGAAGTCATCCGCTTATGCCAGCTGGGAATCTATCACCGGTGGCACGGACTTGAGGTTTAGGGACAACCCTGAAGGTTGAGAAAAGCTTCGCGAAGGCCGGAGGCGCTGAGCTGTCTGACAGACTCACCAATAGCACTTCATAGGGAGACAAGCTGTTTCGACCCTACTATTTATTTTTATTTCTTCTGATCGACTTCCTGACATTCGTTGGGACAAACTATTCTGGTCATATCGCTAGTGAAAGAGAGGACTTAATGCAAATTTCAGCCCTGTTACAAACCATGGATTCAAAACATCTCCTTATGAGTACTCTATGATGTCTTCGTTGATATCGTCCTTTATCTTTTGACATGTGGGACTTGGTCGCATGGTTTGTTCTAGTTCGCCCCGATCGTGCGAACGAGTGTTGTGGACTGGCCTTGAGACTGGAAATTCATCTCAGATGACATGGTCTCACACTTCATAATTGATATATCCTCGGCGGAACTTCAGGATGACCAACCAACCAGGTAACAGCGCGGAAAGATTGAAGACCAATACACTCACACACTGTAAGCTTGTCCTCCAAATTTGTCCGTTGTCACTGTAGCGGGATTGGTTACTCACTCTGTCCCAAACCTCCCGTGTAAACGCTTACATAGGCCTTACCTCATCCCGTGCTTCATAGAAGCCCCGCTGCGTCTGAGACATGAATGGTATTTTGTGATAGACAAGACGAACCTCTAAGTAGTATCGGTTTTGACACGGGAATTCAGGTACGCTGACGCCCTGCTGTTCGAACTTGTTCGCCGTCACTACTGGCTCACCACCCGTTGCATATGAGTATAAGAAGTTTGATCATCCAGTGGTATGAATATTGGCACCTCAGTCTCCCTTGAAGATTCCAAGGAACGAACAATTCATTAAACGGGCGGTTGCTTGAGACGAGGATGGCAGGTTTGTGTACGTAATTTCAGTTGACATGGTGAATCGAAAGGACTATTTGTTTGTGTTGAATTAAGGGCAGTCGACACAATAGTCGGGAGGGAATTCATTGCAAACACGCAACGTACATTCATTTCTGGTACACCTATTTATCTCCAACTAAAACAATAAAACATAGAACAATAAAAACAGCCTAATACTAATTTAGTATATCGTTCGATATTCCAACAGTCTGCTACTGCCAAATTTACATATAGCTGGAGTATTTCGCGCGGATGCAGGCCCCTATTCACAGCGGGCCATTGTCGGAAGTTTTTGAGCATGCCGGCCAATGCAAAATGGTTGCCGGATATCCGCACCGGAATGTCATCTAAAATTAGCCGTAGCTCTGTTATCTGCACCGCTATATAATCGAGTAGTGGAGCCAGGTGATTCCTTATCAAAGCACCTGTTGCTTCTCTCACTTTTGCATGACTTATGTAAGAGCACTGTGATGCCCTCTGTTCAATATACGAGCCAGCATCGCTCAGTGGTCTATACACTGACAGGCTCACCTGATGGAGTCTTGAGAGCAGACGAAGTTAGGTGAAGGTAGTGAAGCAAGGATTAACCCCCTATTGGAGTATTTATATACATGGTGGTATGATAAAGCGACCTAGGGAGAATTAGGTAAGGAATTATTCGTCACCCTCTTGTCTCCTACTCGCATGTCTGGCTCAGTAACTATATTATATGGTGCTGTCATTACTCCTGTCGACTCAAGGACGTGGAAAGCCTTGCCCATGTGTTTGATGGAGATCGGCTCGACTGGGAACATAGATTGGATACTGGACTATGTCGAGGAGAATCAGCTAGAAGAGGCACTCAGCCAGAAGGGCTTAGCCACCAGCCAGGTAGTATATTTGAAGGATGGCGAATTTATCATTCCTGGTTTCATTGATACTCATACGGTATGTGCGTGCATACTCTTTATCGGGCTCTCTGTTGATAGTAGCAATACCAGCATGCTTGTCAATTCCCTAATCTTGGAAAGTGTGTCTCTGAGTAATGGTCTCTTGTTGTTATACTCACAATTAACCGAAGAGGAGGTCAATATGAACTGCTGGACTGGTTGAAAAACATTACCTTTCCCAAGGAAGCGGAGTTCGCAGACTTGGATTTGGCAAAGGAGGTGTATAATGATGTCGTACGGCAGTCACTGGACTCTGGAGTAAGGTGTCTCAGTCATAATGTGATTCCCGTCTTGATCTTGCTCTCAGACGACAACTTCGTGCTACTTTGGCACCCTTCATCTGGAAGCTACAAAGATACTCGCAGATATTGCAAACCAACTAGGTATAGAACCTTCATGCCTGCCGCGCCTATCATCCAAACCTGGGATCTAATATCATGGTATTACTTTCAGGTCAACGATCGTTTATTGGGGTACGTATCCATCTCGCATAGCATTTGTTGTTTTTTCTCATCGCGTCAAACTTCGGGTAGAAATGCAACATGGATAGAAAAGGAGGAAGCTCGGGATCCTACATAGAAGAGAACGCGGCGAAGTCTCTTCAGGACACTGTATCACTTATCTCTTATATCCGTTCGCTCATTCCTGTCTCAAGTCACGCGAGCATCGGGACCGCGCCAGAAGCACTTGTGCAACCTATCCTAACTCCTCGTTTCGCACTCTCTTGCACAAGTGAAAACCTCCACGGGATAGGTGAACTTGCGGACCAATATAACCTACAAGAGCGGCACTCTAATGAACCCCGGATGCGGATACAGACTCACCTATCGGAGAACCAGGAAGAAGTGGTATATACTCTCAATTTATACCCTAATGCAGACTCTTACGCCCGCGTGTATGATTTCCATGGACTACTCCGAGATACTACCATCTTAGCACACGCGGTCCACCTATCTGACGATGAAATTCGACTTATCAAGGTGCGGAAAGCAGGTATTAGCCATTGTCCTACGAGCAACTTCAATCTGAGGAGTGGTGTTGCTCCGATAGGAAGATACCTCGATGAGGGATTGAAAGTATGTTTAAAATAAGCCATTCCCATTTCCAATTGACACTTGACCCAGGTTGGACTTGGTACAGACGTATCGGGTGGATTTTCTGTGTCAATCTTGAACACGATTCGAGATGCATCAACAGCATCCAAAATTATCGCCATGAGTAATCTGCCCAGTCCCCTACCTCAGGAAATCACAAATTTTACTGAGGCAATTGACAAGAAATCAACCTCTCCACCTTTTCCTTCCGAATGCGCTCCGGTCACCTCTTTTGCCAATCAACAGCTCCCCATAGAGACACTATTTTATCTGGCGACGCTTGGGGGAGCGCAGGTCTGTAATTTATCTGAAAGGACTGGATCATTGTCTCCGGGAAAGAGCTTTGATGCTCTTCTAGTTGATGTGACAGGAGATAAGGGAGCTCTTGGGCTGTGGGGAATGGAAGCTAAATCTAGTGGTGACTCAGGTTCGAAGAGAAAGAAGCTTGAGGAGAACTTGGAGAGGTTCTTGTTCTGCGGTGATGATCGACACATCCTGAAGGTCTTTGTTCAGGGACGTTTCGTTGGTGGTAAATTATTCCAGAAATGAGATCCAAAAATGGTATCATGTATTACATAAGAAGATCAAATGCGGTAAGATCCATGTATTTGTGTATATTGATGTTCAAAGGTACCTGAGCCATGACCCATTACAGTGATGGACAGACAAGAGCTCTGTCCGCTTCCAGTATAGAAACAAAGCCAACGACAAAGCAGCCATCGATGCCTCCAAGCGCCGCAGAATAAGCCCTCTACAGAAACTTCAGAAGACGTGTCTGGGCCTGTGGAATCCTCCATAAAATCAAAGGATCCAAATTTGTGAGTTCGGGAAGACACGTGAAAGGGTGGCGTGGTCACTTGAAATTAATAACCGAATATTCTATGCGAGATCTTTAGTGGCCTTGAGCTACTCGATCTCCTGCGTCTTTCTTGGTCAAGTAAGAGTCTCAACTTGATCATCAGAAAGAAAAGCACTAATGGGAAGAAGTGAGTCATTTTCTCTATCCAACGCCCTTGGTCCGTTGATTTGATTCACTTGACTATGAGTAGGCGTTTGAAAGGTTATACATATACAACTCGGAGAGTCCTCCACTACGTTGCCCTGATGACCTTGATTTAGCAAAGTATACCAAGTTTCTGTTCCACAAGGACTGTGCGGTACGTTCATTTATATTGGTCTCCGAGAAAATTCTTCAGTTGTGTGGTTCCATTTATGGCAATGATGCATCGTGGACGTAACGTCTTCGGGCTTGTTCGAAGTGTATCTGAATCTGGACGGTATGTCTCTTTTTGTCTTCTTTGAACTTGAGAATATAACTACCGGTCAAAGGTTTCTGTTGCTTTGTTCCCACAATACTTCGAATGAACTATCTTCTTTCAAGCTGACACTTAGGCTGCAGGAAACTAAGAGTATGAGTATTGCTGGATTGAAGACTGGGCAAAGTTCAAACGGTTCAGTCCCGGCCCAAATGGCGCAAGGAAGCGTTAGAACGTTCTAAAATGTGAAGACAGTGCTGCTATATGATTGTGGTCTTCTTTGACAATCCTCGTTTAAAACCAACTCGGAGAATGGGAAGCCAACCGATATCGAAGCCGTCAAGCTGAACTTGAACAAATGCATCTACAACAACAAGCTCAGTGTGTTGGTTTTCTGTTCTCAGGGAAAGGGCTGACAACATAAATTGGGTAGAATTTTATGAAACTTAGCTAAGTTTGGTCAGAAAGCGGCATTCTGAGAGGCTGTCTATATCTGTAGCTGAACATCTTCACTAGGTTGGCCGAAGACATGGGTTGAAGGCTTCCCCCGTAACAGCCTGGAGCAGAAAGTCAAAGAAACTCGGTGACCGTGGTAAATTAATTCTTGTTCAAGAAATTGACACGACAATAGAATGGAACGAGCCACGACTCCGGCTGCTAGAGTGCCTTGAGTTGCTTAGGAGTCGTATGGTTTATTGTACTGGCAACCGTGCATCGTCAATTTAGCTATAATTGATTCTTTCGAAAAGATGCTTTGTGAGTCGAGCATTGAAGAATCTCTGATCTGTATCAACGAGATTGACCGAACCGGATGCACTCACTGTTGAAATGGGCTATCACACTCGTTTCAGTGGATATGTTCCATTCACTTAGATATTTATTGTAGAGTGTAAGTTTACCGATTCATTTCCCTTGGATGATTTTCTTTAGTCAGGCAACATAGATACACATAATACACATAACTTTCCTATTGTCTTTCTTCTCAGTCGTCTACCTTATTTGGTGACTCCTGAGTTACTTTACTCACGAAGCGAATTCTTGATCAAGCTGTTATACGAGGCTCAGTTGTCATCGAGGATAGGAGGGACCCATATGTTAGGTGGCGGCTGCTTCTCTACTCTTCTCCAATTGTACCTGACATTTGGTTCTCTGACGTCTGCCGCCACCATGTTCCTTTTTTAAATGAATTTTAAGTGGAGGGCAGTGTGATTCACCATAGGATTCGACCACTTGGTGGACCTCTCCTGGTATTGGGATTTTCATCCGTCGGAGTTGAATTACAAGGCCTATATCATTACCAGAAACGTCCTTCATCACGTTTTTTATCTGGATCTGCTGAAGGCTACTTTGGCTGATGTAGAGAACAGTCGTTTGAGACTGATGTACCCAGTGTCCCAGTTATGTATCGTACTTTGGAACTATGAGAAGTTGGTTAGAGATTGTATGTCCTTTTTTCAGTCGACTGGGCTATTGAATTCTTTTGATTCCTTTACTGCAGATCGACCACGAAATGCGTTACGACGGACAAACTCCCATGAAGAGATAGCTTTGGACGCCCGGTAGTGGAATTATTGAATTAGGATTTATAACTTGCTACCTTGATTATGAATAATGATTATAAACATTGAGTCATCTAGACACTTGGGTCTTTGTTGTCCGAATCTGTCACGAACTCCTATTTCCAGTGATCGGAAAGAGATATATATGATTGACCAGAACGAAGAAACAATCAACAGTACAAGCATTACTCAAGGAATCACTAATCAGACGCTCCGAGTCACCCGTATGTCTTTATGGTGTCAAGTCGTCAGAGGATTGAGGACTTTCTAACCCGTTAAATTCAGAACGATCATCGCGTGACTGTGGGAGCAAGGCACTAGGCCCCACTAACAAATCACCAAATGTCGCAGCTTGAACGCCAGAACAATGGAACCGCATAATGTGACAGTCACTGACTGGGGACCACGGGCGACTTACACGAGTGTTAATCTCAGTCTTTCCCCTCAAGACTTCCTCCCGAACGATGTCCTACAGTCAGAGCATGCTGCCCATCATCTACGATCACGATAGAGATTGCGATAGAGATGGCACGAGTGTGACTAGCTGTTCTAAACGGCGGAAATTCGGGGCAGAAGGCCCAACAAATCCGGTACAAACGGGTCGTGGTCGCATCAGAGGGCGGAGGGGCCACTTGAAATTAATGACCGAGATACCGTTCGACATTCTCCATGAAATATTTGGACATTTGGATCCCATTGATCTCCTTCATCTTTCTTGGTCGACTAGGGCTTTGAATTCAATCGTAATGTCTAGGAGTGGCAGGATTTTATGGATTAATGTACACTGGCTCAATTTTTAGGTGGCAAATTATTGACCAGCACTTTCTGTTGCAGGCTTTTGGAAAGCTCAACAAATCTGACAATCCTCCTCCAGCGTGTCCACAGGACCTTAACCTCGCCCAGTATACCTTTTTCCTATTTGGAAAACGCTGCATGGTACGATCCGCGCTCCTGACTCTAATCGGATCTCATAAACAGTCTACAGTTATGTGAATTCTACCTTGGAAATTATCGTTCTTGGTCAATGAGGATTCGGATTTGCCGTCATTGCCTATATACAGAGAGGTTTGAAACAAGTCTTCTCACAATCAATCCACGGCATGATACATCAATGTTAGGTTTATACGTGCACCGAAATGTGAAAGTCCTTTTGAGCATACTTGGTGGGGCCTTGCTCGAATTCTAACTAGTGCGTATGGCAGAATATTATGTCTGTTGGTATTCACACATGCGAAGCCCGTGGTATGTATTTCTTGAAGGCAGAGTATGACAAGGTTCGAGAGGAAGTGAAAATGATGGATCGAGAGACTCTACTTCTCCGACAAGAGGAATGGAGACAAATGCGTTTACCGGAGAAAGAGGTAGTCTGGCTTTTCATAATAGAGGATGATCTTTCACCTCCAATTTTTCACAGGACGAGATGGATTACCATACTTGGATTCAAAACAAACGTCAGGAGAGGAGAGAGGAAATATGTTTAATAAGACAGCGGAGACAGGAAGCGTATGTTGCCCATCGATCAAACTTGACATTTGGCTGATTCTGATCCAGTATCCTTGAGAAGCTCAGTGATTTAGGTACATCTTTCACAGCTGCTTTTACCTCACACCCAGTTCATCAACGCATTCAAAGGCTGGAAAGATTCGGAGATCTGTTCACTTGCACTTACTGGTGTGGCGGAATACTCGAAGCCGAGACCATTGACGCAAAAAGGTGACGATTTTTTCACGAGACTAACAAAAAACGGGGCTTATATAACCCTTCGAATGGTCAGAGTGGAAAGCCCTCCAACCTGTCTTTAACGAGCGTTTGGAGAGGTTCGGATTGATCGTTCAGCAAGGCCGTCAAAAGGGTAGGATTTTATACCGACTCAGTGTTCTACAAGACAGGATTGATCGTACCTGCATACTTCTCCCACTCGATCACGATGAACGCCCGTTCGCGGAGGATATCGCAGTCCTCGAACCTTTCAGGTCCACGATATTCCTAGATACACGCGACGAGCCTGAATGCATGTCCATGAGTGAATCAGAATTTACCGAGATTGTGATGAACTGGCACCGCGAACGCAAAGAATATATCTTATCCTTGTTGCCCAGAGAGCTTACCGAGGATATTGAGGGAAATCCAGTTCATGACCCCCTGTCCTTGGAGGTTGCATATTTTCGTGGAAATGGTGAACCCACGATACAATACTACTATCAGGCCATCTGTCGTTCTAGGAAAGAGTCTGGTGCGACTCCCAGTAATGCGCCGGAAGAACTATTGCTCCTCAGGGAATTCCGGCGACCCTGGCAGTGGGATCGAAATAGGTGGACATTTGACTCGGATAGATATGTCATCGCAACAACTCTTATGATATATCTTGGAATGGATCCCAGGTCAACCAGACCCGGGGATTTCCTATTCCATTGCAACCATATCCGACTTCAGTGTGCTCAGTGCGAGCCTGGGCAGAGGGGTTTTCACAATTGTTGGTCGGCTGTAAGTATGAAAGCGTATTTTGACCTCGAAGGCTCCTCAATGACCTTTCTTCAGATCCAGCATGAATTACAATTCCACAGAAATAATGCCATTTTATTTGGAGGACTGAAATGGCTCATTGATTGTTAGTGCTAGAGGGGATTCTAACAATTGACATCTCACATTACTCTCTCATTTTGTGCCATACTCCTTAGCTTTCAGATCTTTGTATGGACTGATACAAGATAAAATTTGCAGATGAACGAAAAAGGCAATACCTTGTCAAGATTACTAGCTTGATGTCAAGTGGTTGTCAATGTTCCTTGGACCCATTTCTCTCACATGTCTTGTCTTTTTCGCCAATGAAATCCATTCCCAACAAATAACATTTGGATTTTGGCATGAACTTACTCCTGAGAAGTCTCAGGGTTTTCTCAAAGACATCAGGTTCTCAGGAATCCTGCAACCACTCCAATCTAGTTACACAGCACTCAGAACAAGACCAACGACTGTGTACCGTCCACGCTCATTGGAGGCATTTAAGGATGCACGTATGCGCTCCATCCACATGAGTCAAAGTCCCATAAATCCCATAGAGTGGGAAATAAAAGAAGTAAGGGGGCCTGATATTGAAGACCGACATACGCTCGCGCAGTTGGCCCGGATGTCTGGAGACGCCTATGCTCTACCTGGAAGATCAAACTGGTGGGAAGTGGACCGTACATGGAACCAAGTAAACATACTCTCTTGTTTTCTTCTCCCATCATCTTATCTGCAATAGAGTTTTCCTTTCGGTTGGCAGGATATCAATGACGGTTTCAGAGGACAAGTCTTCTTATCTGAAGATAACTCAACTATCGTATTATCTATCAAAGGAACTACGCTGAACGGACCCACTTCAAGACAGGATCGATTCAACGACAATCTGTTTGTGGAACCTTGTCTTTTCAGCAGTGTTCTAGTTGACACATCTCCTAGGTTGTTTTCATGTTGTTGCGCCCATATATCTCCTTCTTGGATGGTACGACGGGTCTGCAAATGCTATACCGGCCACAATAAATGTGATAACAGCTGCCTCTCCAAAGCACTAGTTGACGATAGTTTATTCTACTCTATTGGCGCCGTAAGTCTTTACAGTAGATTAAAAGATTGGATTTCATCGGGCATGTTGACAATCTAGAGACTAGTAGATGACCTAACGGCGGTTTATCCAAATGCCAATATATGGCTCATAGGTCACTCTCTCGGCGGTGCTCTTGCTTCACTCCTGGGTGCAACTTTTGGCTTCCCTGCTGTTGCATTCGAGTCTCCAGGAGAAAGAATTGTCGCAAGTCGTTTGCATCTTCCACTTCCACCATCACCCCCACCAGTGACATCTCACGGAGTTGTCAGCTTCAGGGACAAGCCTAGCAACTCTGCATATTCACATCTCCCAATAACCCATGTCTACCATACTGCTGATCCAATTCCCCAAGGTGGATGCACTGGATTTTTTTCACTATGCGTACAAGCCGGCTTCGCCCTTGAAACGAAATGTCACTTGGGTCAGAGTGTCATTTTTGATACTGTAGGAAAGCTGGGCTGGGGCGTTGATGTGAGGATGCATGTGATTAGAGTTATAATAACTCGGTTGTTGGAGGACAAAACGGTTGACTGGGGTGACGACGCAGGCCCTGACGATGCACGTAGTTGGTGGTTCAGGTTCAAAAAAGAATTGTGGTGGAAAAAGACAGATATAAAGACCCTTTCAGCAAAAAGGAGACGAAGAGATGTGCCGAAAGCAACAACTGAAGAGGGTTGTGTGGTAAGTAATGACATGGCAACTTTGTGTAGCGAGTCATCATAATGACGCTGGAACTTCAAGGACTGTTATAAATGGGAATTTGACAATTTTGATGATGGCAATGATGATGGTAGAGATTCAGACAATCCTAGGGCTCGCTGATGTCCATTGTTCGTCGTTTGAACTCAAGTTGATACCCAACTGGGCTGGAAACTTGATTGTTTGCTTCAACAGTTTGAACATAACCTTCCAGGAATTATATTACTTTGGCCACTGTGTTGAGATGATTCTGGTCATTGTTGCATTATCAATTATCTGGCATCTAATCACAGTCTCGTTGACTCGTGTACCAACAAGTTAACAAGTCTACTTACACTCTCCAGCCCTCTATAGGAACAGCCTCCCAAGACTCAGAATAGGAACACTCATAAGTGTGTGTAGTTGGTACAACAGACATGTCAAATCGCCATTCAAATTTATTGAGATGTTACACCTGCATCGCTTTTCTACTAGAAATTGGCATTGTTACAGAGATCCTGCTGTCTCGCTGAGTCATCTGTAAATGCACCAACTCCACCTTTATATCCTAAATGGAAAGCTAATATCACCCAAGACTTATACAAGTAATGTTTGGTGAGTATACTATTGGTACCTTTATTTATACCTTTGGCACTACCAGTTAGTTCATTCTCCAAAACTCATAAATACGAGTAGTAGGTTTGGGATGATGGGATTGAACTTTGCAACTAGTGATACACTGGAATCAGGAGTGATAGAGGTTAGATTAAATTGATCTTATCGAAGGATGAGATTCTGACTGGGTATTAGTTAGATGACATCATTGGTTAATTCTCAATATCAGAAAATTTGTAACAGCTGACTGCTGCCACAGATCGAAAGCTTAAGAGTATCTAATCAGCGTGAGAGGCCAAAGATTGGGAAGTCAGCACATGAGTGACAGGCATTACTGACCTGACAATATAGGTGACATCCCGTAAGGATTCTGAGGATTTAGTGCACGTGTGAAATTCCAGTCCGAGGAATGGGATGAATTTGATTCCCGTAACGAATTTCTAGACGTAATGTCACATTGTCATAGAATGTTGCCAATGCGAATGTATCTGCGAATGTATCCTGAAGACAAGACACTCATCACATAAACTTTGCTGAAGAGAAATAAGAGAAATCTCTATATTGGGGACAGCATCTGTGATAGAGGATAGGGTATAGTACTCTGATTTATCTCATTAAAAATAGGTATCTAGGTCTTTAGACTCTGCCACTATTTTTTTATCAATAATTTGTAACGCGGTGTACGTACTGACCACGGAGGCTCACTGCCTCTGATAAATCGCGTCATACGAAAGAGACAAACACAGAACGAAAAAGAAGTATAGGGGAAATGGGCTGGCGAGTAGCATAACTCACTTGGGTGAGCATGGTTCCATACGCCAGGGTTTGTATTCAAGGAGAGGGGACAGGGTAGAAAAGGGGACAGGGTGGGAGAGTGCATTGCATTCCCGGTGTCTTTGACTGGTTCGGGAAGCTATGGAGGCTCTCTGGGTGGTGTGAAGGCAAATGCCGTGGGATTAAATGGGGTCGCCTACAAACAAAACAAATAATAAAGGTTAAAAAGGTAGAACGAAACAATGAGCAACGGTCCTACAGTGGGGAAAGGTTGCTGTCAAATGTACGTGCAAATGTTGATGCCATAGAGAAAAACAATCGTCGCATTCTAGCTTGAATTAGGCACCTATACATTCACAGACAATGCTTTCAATAAAAGTTGACGTGGAAGGGGGACATTTAGGCTCTCCTTTGATGCTCCGTTTTTAGCGGCAGATCCAAAGGCGTACGTTTGTCCTTGCGTTTTC
>Ga0153955_100053_pt1 | contig 79373 bp, 89 predicted proteins | sample TSFL039MetaG_FD_104744 | JGI IMG/M metagenome (GOLD analysis project Ga0153955, IMG submission 104744) | Attine ant fungus gardens microbial communities from Florida, USA - TSFL039 MetaG | ecosystem: Host-associated > Fungi > Mycelium > Unclassified | place: USA: Florida, Wekiwa Springs...
GTCACTTGGTCGGTCTTTACTGCACCCCTGCCGCGGGACAAGGTGCCGCTGGCAACGACTGGTCAGTTGTTCGTTTGATATACAAGTAAATATATGCTCATCGTTTCCAGTTCTTCTCAGAGTTTATGCTGCTCAGACACCGCATTCAGTACTGTTTCCTTTTCCCTTCTATATTTTATCATTCACTCACTTCCTCATAGATGGGTTTTTCGCGTTCGGTTGCAAGCCCTTTAATTTCAATCCCTAACTAGGCTATTTGTGTATCTGACCCGTGTATTGGCGGGTTTGAAATATGCTGCGTGTTCAGTGGGTACTTGTGGAGTCCTCAGCTTGAGAAGTTGATCAAGAACTTCTGGGTGAGATGATTAATCAGTAAATGGCCGATCGGCCGGTGCATGAAGATTGCCAATGATCACAGAAACCGAGGTCGCGCGACTGAGGCTTGCAAGTAAACAAAAAGCCCAAAGGTTCGTTAGTATCGAGACTTACTCATTAAGAGATTCAGATTAGGTAGTGCGAGATCTCAGTAAGGAAGTATTCAAACTAAGAGTTCGAACATGGCTCTTTTGTCTCCCTGCGCTCGTCCTAGTCGAATATGACTCTCTTGGGACCGTCTTTTGTAGCCTATTACTGTCCCTGTCCCGACCCGTAATAGGTTGACCCTGCTGAATGTCTCAATCTGGTACAGATTTGACAACTAAACGATGGTCAAGCCTTCATTGTTACCAGAGTATGCGGGTGTAGGACGATGTGTGTATATTTCTAAAATAAGATACATCTGGTCCTTTGGTCTAGAATGTGAACTTGACTGATGACCCTAGCCCCGTTCAGTCTCGTCTTGCTGCCTATTGAGTTTAATGGTATTTATACCTCTGGCAACTATCGACAGAGGATTGATTCTTTGGGTACGTACTCTTGGGCTAGCAATTTCTCATAGGGGGCGTTGTTCTGCCTTGTCTATATAATGTGTTTTCGTTTTCTTGTCCTCTTCATTTCTTCCCTCTTTCTTATTTCTTTTTCTCTCTGTTTTTCAATACTTTGGATCAGTCGCGAGTGGTCTGGGTTTGTACTGTGTATTGCATCATGTATGCTACCGCAGACTACATCCGAGCACCGTAATTTTATCTGGCTTACAACGTCCTTGACAATCAACAAAGGGAAAAAATCATTGCGTGAGAAAGAGATTGAAATAGACAACAACGAGTGACCTGTGAGCAATTCAATTTTGCCTGCTAGTTTGAAGATGTAGATGGTGGTGCCATTGACAGGTTAAGAGTCAAGACAGAGAATTGTTGAGGGTAGACCTGGTAACATAGATTGAACGGACAACATTGTATTCGATCTTCGGCGGAGTCCCAAATTATACCATAACATGTCAGATAATACAAACACTGTGATTTTCAATCATCCTCCATAACAACTCGCAAAATTCGGATTCTTATCCGTCCACTCGCTACGATATTCTGTCAATGGACAATGAAAAAGAGGCTACTCGAAGACATCCTTAGTGGCTATCCTATCTCACCTTCGTTTGAAATTCTTCCGTGTCCACGATCTGCGAATGGCAAAGCAAGCAAGTCAGAATCGGAGTCTTCTAGAATTCAATCAATCGCATGACCGAGCCAATGCCGATGTGGAGCCTGAGGGTGTTCAATTTCCAACAAACAAAGAAGATACCTCGAGAGAGAACAAAGAACAACACAAAGAAGGCAATCTTTTTCTCATCCATCATATTTTGAAATCTAGTGATGGTGCAGGTAGGAAGAGATGAAAGAAGGAAACTGCTAATTAGAAAGAGCGAAAAGTAATCCTTGCGTGCGCCCAGACACATCTTAGTTGTGCTTTATGGTGTGAACATAATCGATTACTTCCCATTATTACGGGAAAAGCACGAGTAAAGGGAGGTACTTAAAGGAGTAGGATAGAAGCGTAACTTTCGTTCCTCCGGTGCGCGTCCCTTGTTCAAATCTTCTCATTTCTTTTCATAGGCAGTGGAGAGTACTTAATAAGAGACGAACGCCTAAGTAAACCTTCAAAGTTTCATAGGGACCAGATCTTGAAGCTCACCTCGTTCCCACATCAGGACAATGCCTCTACCAGAGGGCCCTCTCAAGGACTTCTTCAACCAATACCCCTGGTTCACCTATAACCCCACAGAGTCAGCACCCAAACAATTTCATCGACTTCAAACAACGGCTGGTTGGAAGCGAGATGATCCAGACCAACAAGAGGCCTGGGAAGGCTATTTGGAGGCCCTCGTCCGACAATTCAATAGTTCTTACGGAGAAGATGAGAATGAACTCGCTGCCTGGCATCGACTACTTGCACGTATTGGGATTCACAATCTCCCTGATTCTGTTAAAAAGTGTAAAAGCGTAAGTTCTGAGTTTTCTTAATGCTTTGGGGTCAATGACTCGATGCAACCAGATAATTCAAGGAAAATTCATCAACCTTGTGGACCTTGTTGACACCAGAGATGATCCATCGCGTCAGGTTGAGCATTTTGCCTCCGAGACCTTGTTGAGCGAATACACATTGTCCAATCACAAAATCTTCCCGAGGAATCACGCTGCTGCGGGAGGTTTATTGAGATACCTCCTTCGCCAAATCTTATTACCAAATGCAAGCCGTCGAGATCCTGCATTTAGTCGGCGTAATAAGAGAAAGAATCGGCGTTAGGTTGTGGATAAACTTCTATGTACTTTTATGCGATGATACACTTTCTTCGTGAATATGACGCGTTATACACGCCATGAGGCAACACATGCATGCCATACCTTGCTGCATAATCAAAGTGCACATAACCTTGTTGACAGTAGGTGCACAGGCAAGTTTGAAATTGTGAATGTGCATTATTTTGCGATACTTGGTTGGTAGTCATGACAATATAGTGAAATCAACGAGAAAAACACTTCCACAGATGCACCAGAATTCGACTCGAAGATTAGAGGTGCATGAGGGTTTTATATTCAATCCTTCAGCTTCCAAGGCAATAGATTAACTCGTTAAAATCGTTGGCTGATCGGGTCTCTTAGATGGGTTGTCCACTTAGATAAAGCCTTGTTCCAGCGATGTGGATGCTTCAATTCAGATAAATTATCCCTTCATTGTCGAGCGCAAGCCCATTCCAACTCAAGAAACGAAGATGACAACAAGTAGTGGGCCATGATGAAATGTAGGGAAACAAATCGAACTGAAACAAACGACTCTACAAGTCCAATGGTCTCGCGAAGGGTTCACGACTCAGCGCTGAGATGGATCCGGAGTTGTTAGGGCCTGTACCAGATGACGCTCGAGTTTAATCTTGACTTTAATCGTCTACAGTACAATTCCAGCCAATTTGGAAAAACAGTATCGTCAGCTAATGCTCAGCATTTGTCTGCAGCTATCTAGACGAAACAAGAAAACCGATGGCTCGAAGTCACCACCTCTAGGATGAAGCATCGAAAAAATGGGGACCCATGATAATACTCCAACTCATTGCTTTGTATAGGACGGACTTGAAAAAACTTGGAGACATAAGACATATTCATTGGTGCAGGAGGAACAAACAATCTAGGTATATATTAATTTGTTAGTCGTTGTGTTGGAATGCATGACCAAGGATTTAATAGCTTTTCTGGACCTCCCCACTGTCAACGTAGTGGACACCTATTTTGGATACAGTAGCTATTCCGGTTGTGTCGATCTTCGACTTGGCACAAGCGCTAAGTCCGTATTCTATCAGAACAAAGATATTTTCCCGAGGAAGCATGTACAGACGATCTGCTGGATCACATCCTTCGTGTCATATTTTGAGAGGAAGAGGAAACTTCAATGGACAAGAAGTGGTATTTAATTCACTTGGTTCAATTCACTCAGCTCAACGTTTAGCCGTCCCTTTTCAGTCGCTTGTCAATCTACTTCGAGAGTATAGCCTAAAGACTTTTTCAGACTTTCGAAAGCCTCGGCAGGCTGAAATATGAATATATTAAAATGCTGGCTTTTCTTCAATGGTCATCTCATTCCTTTTGCCTCACTGTTCTGCCCATGGCACGTCTCCTGGTACCAAAACTCTCTTACAGGCATTGCATCCCTCGTACTCTCAGTGACGGATCCAGTCTGGGTGCTTGGAAGTGAATGTTTACTCTTCTTATGTTATTGACGGTCGCTCAGATCATCACACTTCAGGTATTATAGCCGTAAAAATGAGCGGAGGTCATTGAGCACCCTCATATGCCATGGCAATAGAACAACTGGGAATTCCGACACTATTTTAAGGGAGGTTCCCCAACCAGTTGTCAAAGTGCCTCCTTTGGTTCTAGTATCACCCATCGTCAACAATCCACGGTAAGTTCTCCCTGTTTATGAGATGTCCTTGATCTCAAAAATTTGTAATGAAGATTTGTGCGCTCTGTAATTCATGATGCAAACCAATGTCCCGTACAGCCGCTTGAGGGCTTCTTCACCAGTTTTACCGGATTTGAATACAGGCCGAAAGAATCAGCATCCGCTCAGATGAGGCGATTGAAGAAGTTCATGAAGAAGGTTTATAAGAAAGATGCTAAAAACACCAAAAAACCACTCAAGAAACTCCAGCGTCATTATCAAACTGCCCTTGTGCAGCAGTTCAATTTATCATATGGAAGGGATGTAGATGACCTGGCTGCATGGCACAAGTTGCTTCTCCGTTGTGGAATCAAACTGCTTCCAGAAACCTCAGCAGAGTGCAAGAAGGTTCGTACTAGTGTAATCACTGTATCACTCCCATTCTGAATGATTCTTTAGATTGTGAAGAGCAAATATATCAACTTGATCGATCTCGAAGATGCCAGGGATGATGACGCACGGATAATCAAACATTTTGCCACAGAGGAAGAATTGAGCGATTATACTCGGAAAGAATGTAAGGTTTTCCCAAAGGATCACATCGAGGCTAGCCCACTTCTGAAATACCTATTGCGGGACATTGAAAACCCAGGTATACGTTCTTACCGGGTTAGAGATAAGACAGTACAGTAGGATAGACATTGCATTTGGAAAAAATCCTTGTCACTCCGTTGATGTAGATGTCAATGAAAATATAGGCCTATGAGAAGCTATATATTTAAGGACACTACAGATGCCTCTAAGATCCGTTCAACTAGTTACATCACTGTGTTTTGGAACCTTTGGGAAAATGTCACTTCAGTGCAAATCTTGATGCCCATCTTCTATTTTAAGTACTGACTGGCGAAATATTTAGTGCTCGGCATCCAGTGGTTCACAATGCTCGCCTGATCTGTACCGTATATAACCTCCATCCGTTGCCCTGTTGATAACGATGGCACTCAAAGTCAACATCAACCAGAGAATAAAGAAAACATGCTTCTCACTAAATTTAGTGTTTTTGGACACCTCTTGAAACGTAGAATGACCGAAGAAGAGAACAATGTAGTCCAGTACTGATTCCAAAATTACCCCTTTTATGAGCATAATAAAATATTCCCCAAGTTCAATTGGCTCGCCACGGAAAAGGGTTGGTGTGTCGTATCCTCTTCCCAAGATCAACAGTATTGATTAACATAATTTGGTCCTTTGAGCCAAGACCTATTGAATCGGTGGCAGATACAACAAAGCAATCATGTTCTTGATTGTCGCCTTCACTGGTTATTGATTATCTCTGCTCATGTTTCCTTTCCTATCTTCTGTGAAAGACTTGAGTGAGCAAACGGTCGAGACAGGTGGAGTCCTCTGAAAAGAACATCAATGGCTATGCAAGTCGAAAATTTATTCTGCCGGGTCGGAAATTTCAGTAGTGACATGAGTAATGGCTCGCGTTGCGATTGATTCTAAAAGATGCCTTCGAAGACAGGACCAAAGAATTGTCTTGAGACCACCGTCATCGCGATTGAGTAGAGTCTACAGCATCGATGTGATTTATTGCGGCTTCAGGGCTTGAAATAACATTCGGCTTCCCACGAAGCTCGGCACCTCGGTTTTGCCGTCGAATAGAGATGAAGGCTTTCAAAAGCAACCCTGGCCGTCTCACTGCTCGACTCCAATCTACTCCCCTCGGGCTCGGATTGAATCCGAGTGTATTGGATAGAACCGAAAGCGACTTGATCAAGTCAAGTGATGTTAATTGATTTCATTGTAAATGGATTTCATTAACGATATGCGTACTGGCCTATACTTTCATTTTTCAGCCTAAAGTATCCAGCGGCAAGATCATTGTCCATCCATCTTAATTGGGACCTCTATTATCATATTAGCACGGTCTTTATACTGGCCTTCATTCAACCTAACGAAAGCTTTCTCAGTGATTATCCTTACTGTTAACAACATCCCCCGGGAAGATACACATCTGTAAGCATTCTATTCGATCAAAAATCGAACACTAACAATACAGTAGATACACCAGCACTTAGCCGAGCAGATGACATCCTACCTACATCCTCACGGTTTCGGCAATACGTCCCATCTTCGGAACAGCAGCATTGATGCAATGGACATTGAGTCCTCTAGTGGAGAGTCTATCATCTCATCAGCACGTTCGCAGACTTTGTCAGGAACCGGTAGCCCAACGCCTGATCGACAACTATCTTCCTCTTTTGTGGTTCGTAATGGTTCTTCTCTTGCGTCAACCATTGGCCACGGCAAACAAATAGAACAAATAACAACACTTCTCACTTGTGGCAACTGCTCGCACGACGTCGTACTTTCTGGCCAACTGCTCACGTCGAAATATATCCCGGTGCCCCCCTCCCCAGCCTCGCATCTTCTATACACAAACTTCTCACCTTCAACGTCGGCAGAGGAATCCGAGATATCCGCTTACATACAAGATACCCAGGATGCTATTGCTCAATTTGATTGGGAAATTGCACGTGCGAATGCGATTCTGGAGACGCTGTTATTAGAAAGAGAGAAGTTGGCCTGCCTGGTGAAAGAACACAAGGCTCTTTTAAGCCCCTGGAGGAGAATTCCAGATAATATTCTTGCGGAGATATTCAGAAGATGCGAAGCAAGCAGTGGTATATCGAGTAGTGACATTAGCATACCGGAAACCCCGGACACGTTCGACCCAAAATTTGGTCCGTTCCTCCTCAGCCAGATCTGCAAACAGTGGCGCACCCAAGCCCTCAGAATGCCGGAGCTCTGGTCGACTATTCGTATCCGTATTGGTCGAGGTGAACTACAAGAAACCTGCCGGCTGCCACTCATTAATGCGTGGCTGGAGCGATCATCTGATCATCCTCTCACGGTCTGTATGGTCGAGCGTTCTCCCCGCTCTCCCGTCTATAATCCCGATTCGCAAAACTTTGCCGTTGGCTTATTACTAAGCGTTGCAAACCGTTGGAAACGGCTTTACATCGTCCTTCATTCCAGATCACCACACTGGAGTTTATTAGCAAATCTGAGGGGGCTGCACGTCCCGCTCCTGGAGCATTGTACAATTGTTACCCCGCACGATGAAGCAAAACTATCGGCAACAGAGTCTCATCCATCTGAAATCTTGATAACCCTACTTTCAGGAGCAGCGGCGCTGAAGGAATTGAGGCTGGATTATCATGTGGCAATATCGAGTCTCCAGTTTTCTCGCAGGTCAATAACCAGTCTAGATTTATATACCGTCACAAGACATCGTTCAATACCCGTCTCAATGGTCTTCGATACTCTGCGCCTCTGTCCAAATCTCTGTTCTCTCAGAGTCCACAGCCACGTCGCCGGGTCCTTCACCCCCCTCACCCCTCTTTACCACTCCTGTCTCACAACTTTGGATCTCTCAATTGATACCGCCTCTGGACCAGGCGCCGAGTCGCTGTTAGGGAATTTAACACTGCCGAATCTCACACGTCTCATACTTTCCACACCAGAAACGGAATGGGATCAGGATTCAATAATGGGTTTTATCACGAGATGCGGAGTGATCGAGGAGTTTAGGGTCAAATGTGAGAGATTAGAGCCTAGGTGGCTATTAGAAATGTTGGATTGCGAGAGAATGAGGATGGTGAAGGTCCTGGCCCTAGATTTGGGGTTAGGCGTCACGAACGGTTTACTCGTGGATTTATCCATTCCCGTTCCATCTCTGGGTACTTCTTTGGCCGCGTCACCTCAGAGCCTACGTGTTCCAAAGCTGAGGACATTTCAAATCGGAGGTCGTTTATTCATCTCGCCAGATGACTTCCTATCCTTTGTGACCTCAAGGCGGTATCTGTCACCACCGATTCCACTGGAGGTGCAGGTATTGGAAGAGGTAGTTGTCGATTGTGATGCACTTGTGTATGGGTTTATGAGTCCCTATCTTACGGAACGGTTGGACGAGCTAAGATGGTGGGGGCTGAGAGTAAGAATCAAGGAGAATGGACGTGTTGTATATCCTCAGTCTTGCTCATCTTGATAATCTATTGGTATGCCTGTATATTGTAATGATCGTGCTAAGAGAAGACATACATCTGGCCCAAGCTTTGGTATATTTTGCATCTGCATGGTCACCCCCAATGTCAAAATGAATCCAAAAGCAAGCGGTCAATGAACCTAGAAGGTCTTCAGAGGTTTTTTTTATTCCACTGGTAACTTATCCAGGTAGCGACCCGTTGCTAAATTCAAAATAACTTCACTACTTCTAGTTGAAGCATTGTTCAGTATTTCATCGAACACTAACATGATTGTTTAAAAATGGACCCATGCCTATGCATGATGCAGGCTCTGATAGGAAGGTGTGACCAAATGATGGAAAGCCAGGTTACCATCGGGTTCAGAGGACTGTTGGGGATGTTGCGGGCCAGTTGCTGAGAGTCAAAAGAAAACGAATGACGGGTTGCTACAGAAACATAACTAGTTTGTGTGCGAGTGGCGTATTCAATTATTCGCTGCTTTTCTGATATAAAGCTTGTTGGCAACTGAATGTATGAAACCTCAAGGGATCGCAGACGTGCTTGTATATCTCTCAAACATATATTTGGTGCTCCTGAAGAACACTTGCAACGATGATCACGAGATGAGTCTTGGTAGAGCTTGCCTCTACTAAAATTTGCTTCGCCACCTCAAATACCAACAAACACTTTTTATGACGCCTTAATTACATTATGGAAAAGTGTTATCACGTTACATTACTGTCTTACCCTGTCCTGTCACCGCGTTGAACTTGATTGTTAGTTATGGATCCTTTTGAAGTTAGAATGCTGTTCATAACCCTTTTGAGGCGACTTACTGCGTAAGATCAGATGTCTCTGTTTGAATGTCATGCAGGTTGAAGCTATAGTAGCGCAGCTCACAACAATCTATTCAAAAAGTCGTCGGTTTCTCGGTGAAATTCGCTCAATGCGGTGAAGATCTATGGGAATGTATACTTGAAGAATGTCAAAAAGTCCACTATAGCTGTCCTTTTTCAGTCACCAGCCTCTAACTGATTGATCCAAACCAGGGTTCTATAAACTCGCGGATCAACATCCTCCATTTCTTGGATTCGCTTTGCGAGACGTGCCAACAACTTAGATCTCGTCCAGTGAATCAGAAAGACGACTCTTCATCAAGATTTCTCTATGTCGAATATTTAGCTCGTGATCTATCGAAGATTATTGATCTCGTCGTCCCAGATGGACGACAGGGTCTCCCAAATCTCTCGAGTACCAAGCAGGTATGTCCGTTCATTCGTATGAACAACTACTTGTCATCTACAACCACTTCAGATACTTGAGAGCTGGCGTACAAAACGCTTGATTGATCCTCAGAAACTTGATGAGATACTTTCATCCCTAAATTCACGTACCAACCCAAAAACTGCCGGTCCTCCCCAGCCAAATCTTGAGCCAGAAGCTCAAGACCGTCTTTCCCGCAACGATATCTTCAAACGTCTCGAGGAAGACCGTGAACGTCACAAAAGGTTACGAGAACGCCGCTGGGTACAGACCATGTCGCATAATACAGGCGACTATCGTGCTCTTTCTCTCGCTTGTTTCCTTCCACTCTCTACATCGGCGAACGTTGCTCATGATTTTCCGTTTGACATCGAATTTGAGAATGATTGGGACACAGTGAGTGATTGGAATGAGGACGATGACGAAGCAGCAGTAGAAGAATCAGATTTGTGTTTTCGCACCCGAGGTCCAGATACTTTGATGGACTAACAGTTATACATGAATTTATTTTCCTCATCATTAGATAAAGATTCAATTGCTATAAATTTGACTGATGCTTTAAGAAAACCGTATTCTAGATGAGATCCCTGCGACGTCAACTATTCATTTTTCTTCCTCTTGAATTTGCCTCTATTCTCACTGTGGAAGTCATGTCAGTTTTGTACTCAAGACTTGCAATGGCAAACACTCACGCAAAGCTCCTCTCTTTTCGTTTTCTACTCTCCTTCTTAATCACATTGCGTTGTATTTTCCGCCTGGCTGCTGCTTCGGGATTAGTAGTGGCCTGTAACGTCTTCATCACCTTGCGATTACGCCGTATCTCTAGAGTTTTTTGGCGAATCTGATTGTAGATAATGGAAAATTTTGTAGTTCCAACTTTCGCCTGTATTAGGTCCTGTAATTCAACAGCGGTATTTTTTACTTCCTCTACACCATGGTTAGGGATCGCTGGAGCTAAGAACAGAAATGAGTACGTACCCATTTGTGGATCCCTGATCGTGTCATCCTCTATCAACCTATATACAGGAGTAAGAATATGCACGAGAAATTGTTCAACCCTATCCGCATCCATATAAGAACTCATAGCAGCGAACCAGCGTAACACCGCTAGTGGGTGTTGATGCCAATTAGCCTAGGAAGGTATCTTCAGCAAAAACCAGTGTCTACAAAACTGACGAATGCCCTACATTGCTCTTGGTCCGGCTTCTCCTGGCAATATGGGCTGATTTAATTTGATACGAAAGTCTCGAGAACAACCAAGATAAGGGGTCTTTTTGCTTTGGCACCTCATCTACGTTCTGATCCCCTGTCTCGTCGTCCATCAAGGCCTCCGGAAACTCAACACTAGAGGTTGCTTTCGGCATGGCACAAAAACATTTTCCGACAAAGAAGAGGTTTTTCACTACCTGCATGTTGAGGACCTCGTCGAGATTCTCGCTCTTCAGCTGAGTTGACAACATTTTAGTAACAACTTGCATCCCTACCAGGGATGCCGGGTGATCATCAGTGAGATCAGCTCGAGGAGCAATAACAGGGAGCGTGGCGAAAAGCAACCCAAGAACTCGGCAAGCGGCCGTACGGACCCATGCATGCGGGTAGAGTAGGTGAGAAGTGACCAAACTCCAAGATACTTTGGTGTTTTGGCTACAGAAATCCGGGAAAACGCGGAGCACCTTGAGGAGGACCATGAGGGAATGGTAAGAGACTTTCCATTCCAGGTCAACATCCATGTCCATATCTCCATCATTTTCTTCGTTGTTAGCTAGGGATCTGACGCTCGAGACAAGGGCGTTGTGCAAATCCTCCATCATCAGTTCAACGTATGGCTGAACTTCGATCTGTGCTACATCCACAATGAAGCCAAATACCTGCGAAGAAACCCAAACAAGCTGGATCTGTGCATCCTGAGTGGCCCATGCATGTAGGTGCGAGAATATGAGTTTCTTCCTCTCATCGTCCAGGCGGGTGTACAGGCTCTTGATTAACTGGGCTGACATCTCACGACATTTCGCAGATTCATCGTTGGCAATGACCATGACCAGCGCTACAAATAGCAAGTCGGCGTATTCATAAATCAGCACATCTTGGAACTTGGCAATGACAGCACTCAGGAGTTCCATGACAGACCTTCGACCGGTCTCGTATACATACGAGAGATTCTTCGCAAAGAAAGCCATTTGGTTACGCAGACGACCCTTGCCTTGAGGATAATCTAGGAGGAACTGCAGGAGGACACCACGGCACATTTCTTGTACATGAGGTGACTGGCTGGTAACCATAATTTCTCCGACTTTCTCCATAATATCGTAAATCTCCGGAATAACAAATCTGCGAGCCACAATGGCTCGAAGCATCGTGAATACAGCTGTTTGACGTTCGTGGTCCTCTATATCAGGTGATAACAACTCGAGGAGAAAGATGAGATCTTTTTCCTTTGCTTGAGCAGTAGGGAAATCACGAAGGATGTTGGCAAGACATTTCAAGGCGACTTGAACGATCTCTGACTCTGTACTTCCAGCTTGGCGGATGATATTAATTATCTGAGATATGAAGACAGGCACCGATTTGGAGAGATTCTTCAAAGGACACTTAATCAAACCAGCGGCACACTTGAGACCCAGAGCAATGACAGAAGCGTTGGTTGAATAGAGGGTATTGCCGATCACGACAATCATGCCTTCCAGACGTTTGATAGTCTCAGCATCATGGAAGTCAAAGCGGCCTCTCCGGATGGCGGTATGGAACAGATCTAGGCCGAATGCCACAAATCTAGTTATAAGATAAGTAGATGATGAGATATCATACAAAATTATTTACCTGAAGGAGTTGTTTGCGTAGTGATCCGTATTCACAGCAACCTCTCTCTTCACTTGAACGATTGCATCACCCTTAGGATTTAGTTTTTTCTGTTCTGTTTGCTTAAGAAATTTCGCATTTTGACCTATCAGGGTATGACACAACACAATGAGTTCCACGGGAAGTAAGTGCTGATTGCTGTTTAATCCAGAAGTTATGCGTCTAAGTACTTCCTCGACGAGGTGCATAACTTTCTGAGATTCCGTTTCTTGCATAATAGCACGTAAAGGAGCGAGTAGGCTGCTAATCCTGTTCGGACTGATGACCTTAGCAATAATAGCAAAAGAATCGAGACCTCTGGATGATGAACCTCGAACTTCGCGCATCTTGGTTCTGAAATCCTCTGAAAGCACATTTTTCCCTGACTCTCCGAATATGACTTCAGCAGAAACGTGGGCAACATCATTGACGCAATCATCAAGGTTTTGAAAGGTCTCGACATGTTCTGCTGATGTGACATTTACCAGGACTGAGTGGGCCACAAACGCGAGGACATGTAATTGAGGACCCCGAGTCAGTGCACCTCGGAGTTCTTTGAAAACCAAAGAGAGGTACTGCGGGCCGAGGCTTGTGGAGATACGAACCAGGGCATCACGCACGAGGTCTCGGGTTTCCTGAGAGCGACTGCGAAGAATCTGGCTGAGAATTGTCAGAAGGCGTGTGATCTGAGCTTCCCGACTGTTATCTGGGAGGTGTCGAGCGACAGTAATGATGCCAATGGAGACCGGAATTCGTGTGTTATCATCTGTCGTTGCATCATGTCTCTCCAAATAATTCAGCAAAGTTGGAAGAAGACGCAAATTGACAGCATCTGCAATCTGAGAAATCTTTTCTGCAGAAAGACCAATAGGCTTGATGGTGTCCTTCGTTACCTGCGCCGTCAATGATTCTTCTGTTTCGTCTCTGTCTTCGCCTTCTTCGACAACCATCTCGTCCATTGGAAAATGGAAATTGTCCAAGACAGCAACAAGTGCCCTGATATAAATCCTCTCCGATTCATCTTTGACTTTGGATAATTTGATCAGCTTTTGGACGAGGGCGTAATATGCCGACCAGCTTAATTGCTTCGCCATACGTCCAGTGGCTGTAATTGCATCAGTAACAAGATGATGGTCAATGGCTGCCGTAGAGGTGATATAATTCCCCACAAGAGGAATGAAGATCTCAGAAAGAGTGCTGCTTCGTAAATGTCCTTCGTCACAGTGATCTCCTAGACGCCTGAGTGCTCGAGAACGACGGTGCAACTGGACATGGAGGATATTATTGAAAAAATTGGCCTCCTCATCTCCACCTTCTAATAGAACCTGCATATCCTTGAGCAATGGAATGAACTCTAGTTTTCTAACAGCATAGGCAATGACGCCTAGGATCTCAGCTCTGACAAGTTCATTCTTCGATCTCAATCCATTCCTCAGACCAGGGAACAGCAACTTCATGAACAAGTCCTCGAAATCATGATCATCGTCTCTCTTGATAAGGACAATCTCAATGAAGTGCTTGATTGAAAAGGCGGCATTATTCCTCATCGCCAACTCCACAGCGTCTTGGATGCAGAACAACGAGTTGTAAAGAACAGGTGTCCAATCCGCAGGTGAAAGCGTCTTGTATTCTATCTCGTTCAAACGAGCAAATGCGCCGAGCCGTCGATCAAAGTCTGGCTCGTCTACACGCTTTACCGAGTAAGCGTTCAAGTCACTCAACAGCGTAGCCAGATGCTGAAAACTGCAGAGACTTGCAAACTGGTTGAAAGTATTTATGAGACTAATACGAGCAAGCCGTGACCGGAGCGACTGGAACAACTGGCTGAAGAGGTCATGAGTCTTGACGTGGAGATCGTCCTGCCTGTTGCGTAAATTTGGAATGACTGGTATGAGCTTGGACAAAATCTTCAGCATGTCAGTTTTAGTTTTTTCAGCTACAATCTTAGCAGGTTTACGAAGAAGGGGCATGAACAAAGTCAGTAGTGTTGTAGCTTGAGAAGAGTCTTCAGAATACTGAGCAATTTCCGCAAGAATGTTGATTTGCCGTTGACCAATGGGCGTGGCAATTGTTGCAGTGTCCTTGACGCGTTCAACTAAAAGCGCGATATTATTCAACAGTTTTGAGACATACGGCTTGAGGACAGCGTCACGTATGATTTCGTCAGAGGCTGCATGAACTAGGATACGGTCAGCTATGTCAAAGACACGCATGATGACTGTAGGTTTGACATTAGTTGCGACGAGGCAATCGTATACTTTGGGTAGAAGCAGATTGGATTGCTGGGAGAGGAAAGTACAATACTCGCTCCGTGTTGACCATGAGAAGAAAAGTTCAATGAGAGTCGAAGGGGCTTGAGTATTTTCCTTGTCCAAATTCGATAGTCGAGGAAGGATGAAAGCATCAAATGCGGAAGGAAGATAAGGTGCGAAATCAAAAGATACAGGACACTTGAAAAAGCCTGCGAATCGTTTGAGGCCGAGCTGCCGAATACTTCGAAGCACCTTGATCGGAGTCACGGAAACCTCAACTTCCTCTTTCTCATCTATCTCTTCAAGACCTTCAGCATCTTCTCCCTCCATTAATTCCTCGACTCCTTCTGCAGTCATGTCGTTCAGTTGTTTCTGGCAGCTCGCCAGGATGTTGATAGTTGAACCTAGGAGGGCAGGCCAATAAGGAACCAACCTTGATCCCAGGTTCTTCAGAACATCTCCAAGCAAGGTAAGATATCCGACGACCTGCTTATTACTCATGCCCTCTGGAAGTTTCCTGATCAAGAATACATCCTTTTGGTCCACGCCCAGTAGTCTGTCCAGGCCAAGCGATTTTAGCATCAGATCAACAAGCAAACCAAGTTCATCGTCTGTACACCCTGCTAGGGCAGTCAACACCGCCGCTCTGCGATCTGCTCCCCTAGCCCGACCCTTCCTTTCAATCATCAGACCAAACAATAATCGTATGATAACATGGACGACGTCTTCTCGATCCTCCTGTCCGATTGAGTCAATTTCCAGCATGGTGAGCTCATCTCGCCATCGGGTATCATCGAGCAGGAGCCGTATTTTCTCTTCGTGATGAACAAGATGTGGAGATCTGTACGTCAATAAGCAAGATAATGCGAGGGACTGAATTGATCGGTCGGGATAGGAGAGATGGTTGATGTAGAATGTACGTAGAGTGTCAGTCGAATGCAAAGCTTTGGGATTAGAAAATTTTGAAAAGAGTGTGAGCCAACTGATGAGATGTTGCCTCGACAACTTGCTGGAGTTTAATGACGTCAAAGAGAGAAAGTAGGAAACGATGTCACGATTATGTTTCTCGGCCAAACTGTGGCATTCACCAAGTGCCAGGAGCAACTGGTGTTGGTAAGAAAGGGCATCGAAGCGATCATCACAGCGAGAACACTGGGTACTTGTCAGGCTCTATTGTAACGAGCAATATACTCTACGCACATTAATCAGCTCCCTTGTCTTGTGTGTGGGATCCAACCACTTCGATAATGCAAGCCGGAGTTTATGTGCACTCGGATCCCTCCATGACCGCTCATCTTCCCAAATATCATGATTGTTACTCTTTACTTCCTCACTTTGCAGGCTGCCAGATATTAAATTTTGTGCGACCACATTACTGTCCTCTTCTCGTTGGATTTCTGAGTACATGAGATCCCAAACAACATCTCCAAATCGTTGTGACAAAACTGCCAGGGCGGCAGTAGCAGGAGACCAGAGTGGCTTCAAATTTACTTTCAATTGAGCTGAAAATCAAATCAGCCGTGAGTATGATGTGTGGAGTAAAACGGATTGACAGCGTACCAATAAGCCATCTCGCACAGAAATCAGCTGCCTCGGCATCACCCACAACCTGAACAACTCTGCCGATCCTCAAAACTCGCTCCCTAGCCCCCTGAACATCACATGGCACCTCTTCTCCCTGAAGACACCGCTTCATGATCTCGTGCAGACCTGCAGGAGCCGCGATAAGCTTTGAGTTCAGCAATCTCATCGCACCTAGTCGAAGGATACGGGAGTGGGAGAGGATTGCAACGCGTAGGTGAGGGTATAACTCAGCGAAAGGTATGGATCTTGTGGCCACACTGTCCAACGATGAGGAACTGGTCATCTATATGTCAAACAGGTAAAATTCCCACCTCATCCGAGCTAAAGGTACTAGTCCTGCAATTACCTCAGGAGCCTTGCCCCAACACTTGACCCCGGTGCAGATCCAATTATATATATCCACAACCGTATCCCACTCCGAGTGATTACGTTGTTGAAGTGCTTCCATGCACGTACCCAAAATCCAGGCTGGTGTTGCAAGCACAATACCATCATTGTTCGCTTCTAAAGATGTTATTTGTACATCCTCGCCATGAGACGGATATAATCCGCGGTTGATAAGTCCAATGAGTCTTGTCGTAAGATTCTCGGTCATGAAAGAAGAAAGTGCTAAAATATTATCCAGTTCCGTGGCCTGACCGCAAAGTTATCAGGTTGAAATGAAAAGAACCCATGATAGCTTACAATGCCGTCCCCGCCTCGTCCCCCTGCTTCAAAGAAGACCAATCGATCATTGATAAGCCATCTTTCCCAATTCTCCTTCCAAACTACATCGACGTCTTCCACGTTTAGTTTTCGTACCCTTACTATTCCGGCCAAAAAATCGATCAATACCCTTGGGTTGACTGTCAAGCTCTCTGGTTTCCTGGTGGCTTTGAGCAAGAGAGGAAGTGCGACAAGTTTCCAGCCACCCCAATTAAGATCAGCCAGGAGACCATGTAACCTAAGGGAAAATTCTGTTGATGCAGACGCAGAAGTAGATGTATCTGAACACGTAGATGTAAACGTCCATGTATGTTGGAGGAACCTGAGACCGGGTCCAAGCCACAGTGAGGTTTCTGATGCGAGGAATAATGCGGAAATCAATTTGAGCAATGCAGGGTGTATCGTTTCTTTATCCAACGGAAGGGAGTTGATCAGGGTGAACAGAACTGTATGATGAGTTTCTGAGGAAGGAGGGTTGCATTAATGGAGGAAGTTGATCAAAGTACAATAAGACATACGGGTCATCCGGGAGCCCTGGCGGACCGAGTAGGGTATGCTAACCACCTCAATGGCGCGTCGTAGCTTCTCCACATCACCGCCATCGATTATTTTCTCAAGCTCACGAACCAGGAAGTCCGCCAGTGCAGAGAATTGGTCCGCATATTTAACATGGTGAATGAGAGCAGTCAGGGCACGTCGAAGGACGACAAAGGTAGCCTCGGGATTCTCAGCAGAGATATGCCAAGCCAAGAGCTGTGTGAAAAGGGGCACTGTGGAGGTATGTAGCGTTTGTGATATCGACTAGAAATGGATCAGCTTTAGTAATGTGATATCCCCATGAAGAAAACGAGCCTTTGAGGCAAAAACAATAGCCCATGCAGAAGCACCCTCCATACCCTCCGCATTCTCTGCTAACAGTCTGATTGCATGATCTCTCGAGGCACTTTTCAGTCTGCGAAGGGCTGATCCCCATACTTCAGCAATTGCTCTCTGAATCTCGGGCTGGCATTTTGGTAATATGGATCGAACGGCATTCCACGAGTGCGTAAGAAGCTCCGTGTAAATAGAGGGAACGAGAAGGTAGCGTATTAGAGAGGAAATAGTTTCAAGGAGCACGGTCAAGGCAGCTGGTTCAAGGACACGCGGAAGGAGCTTGAGCAAACGCTTAAGAATTGACGGATAAACCGGGGATAGCGTAGTTCGTAAATCATATGCGAGCTTTTGCATTAGACTGAGAAGATACTTGAGCTATGTATTTGGGCCAATACAAATCCATTCACTTACTCGAGCAGAGCTCGCAAGCCTTCATCGTTGGTTGAGTCCATAGCTGCCTCCCAGTGAACAATAATCTCCTTCCAGTGGTGCAGAAGAAGGGGCATTGAGAGGGACAAAGGACTTGCATTGTCTGCAAATATGATAAATGAGGGTGCGAGGTTCAACTGTCTCCAATGTTCCAAGGATTCATGGAAGTGAGATTCATTGTCCTGGTGAAAAATGGGTAAGTTTTCTGACAGAGAATCCTGATTACATACGAGTATCTCGCGATCGAGCTGATTCTGGTTGAATACTGAGGGTAGATGGACTTCCTTCAAACTTTGTGTATAGGATTGGTGCTAACATCAACATCGTCGGTACCCAGATTAAACAGTTCACAGACTAAATTCACCTTGAAACGTTTGGTTGACTGGGAAGATTGCGCAATCTCATGAACCTGTCCGTTCGAAGACATGATAGAGCTGCTCTCTGGCTCCTCAGCAGCGATATTCTACCAGCCACTTCTCACGAAGATCGTGAAAATCTCAAGCCCGTGACAAGCAGCCCCAAATAGGCAATCATGACTTTGTCCTCCAATTGATTGCCCGTTCCATCATGACAGTAATCTGCATTCGCTGTGGGAATTTCCTTCTACTCGAATTTGTACATCAAGACTGAACAACTTCTTGACTACAATCATCCAACCTGGAGAAGCTCTACCTCGTTAGATGAATGGGACGGTTCTTTCTGATCGGATGTAGTCGTGCATATAGTCGTGCACGATTTCTCTTGAAGATAATGCCGGGACTCGAATATAAGATAAACATAGTAAAGTGTTGGAATAGAGACATCTTACATGATTTCTGTCACAATCCACAGCCGCAGAAATTACAAGAAGGCCTTATATACATTGACCCTCTGTCTCATCCTCTATCTCATCTGCGCCGAAACCGTTTTCTTGGATGCTACTTTTCCTCCGAATCTAGTAGAGATACCTTCTGAAAAATCTTCCTTTATTGATGAAAGCAGTACCGGTAGAAAACCGAAAATCCTGCTTGTATCCGCATTTTTCCCCCTCGAACAATCCAAACACCCACAGAAAGATTATACTATCTGGTTGTCCCGATTCATTGGAACCATTACTACCCCTATCTACTTTTACACGACACCTTCTTTCGCTACGGTCATCTTTGCGCAGCGGGGCCCTCACCCTATCCACATCAATACCTCCTTTACGTCGCCTTTCGACATCCCTCCACTTCAGGGCCTTGAGAATAACTACACGCATCTACATTCACTTGATCGAGAAGCCTTTCGACACAATCCAGAATTATACGCAATCTGGAATGCCAAACCGTGGTTACTTGATAGGGCTGTGCGGCAGTTAATGTCGGAAGGGGATGAGTATGATTTCGCTTTCTGGAGTGATGCAGGTAGCTTTAGGAATGAACATCATTATTCAGAATGGCCTGATCCGAAGCGCGTGGAGGACGTATGGCAGGCTGGTTTTTCATGTATGAAAGCCGCAGGAGGCGCAAGATCAAGGAAGTTGGATTTGTTGTTTTTCCCGGTAAGAGGAACGTTCAGCTGGTCGAGGAGATACTGGTACGAGGATGATGGGCCTGTCGACGCTGAAATCAGCGAGGGTGAGCAAAAATGTATCTACCATATCTATCATTAAACGTCATTCCAGGATCGTTTTTTGGTGGTCCTCCAGCCACAGTATCCTGGTGGTCAAAGATATTTTATGCTTATCATGACCGATATCTACGCGAAGGCCACTTCGTTGGCAAAGACCAGACTTTAATTAATTCCCTCCTACTTCTCTTTCCTTCTCGGATCATTGGAGTCCGGATTTTTGACCCTTCCGCTCAAACGGGCCTACCCCGATTTAATACCATCTCACCGGGCTCGTGTGGGAGTCCATGGTTCTATTATCAATTCTTTTTAGCATCTAATAAGGAACGGCAAGCAATGAGTGATAAATGGATGAGGGACCTAGAAGATCAGGTCATATGGCCCTTCAGCAGCTGGAAGTGGTGGTTGAAGCAACAAGAATGCAAGCTAACACAAGTTGTATGTATGCAGGATATGCTCCTCGATGCATTTGGGATGGGCTGGAATGGGAAGAAGCATCGTAAATGTAACACCCTCCGCTGTTATTAAACATCAGAATTTTGTATCTATTCACTCTTCTAGGCTACTGATTGTTCCATTTGTTAAGAGCGTGTATGAATTAATCAACCATTATGTAGTAACAACTGTTTTGTGACAGGTATGAGATTGTTCATAAAGCTCAATTTCAGTAACTTGTCTTTTCGAGGGTTTAGAAGAATGCCCACTATCAAAGCACTCGATGTAAATACACTCGTACTTTTACTTGATTTGATTCCCACCAACAAAGTCGATCTCAAGATATTTCTGATCCCCATTCTCGACCACTCTCCCTTTATTCTGATGGAGATACCTTCCAGTCTAATCATGCATCGATCGGACTTCTTGATTTCATATATCAATCTGGACTTTCCCTTAATCATCAATACCGAAGAGTCAAGCATGAGCACAAGTCCACAACTGCTTCTCAGTGCACTCCAGTTGTCCGTTCCCCAAGGTGTCGTCAGCACCGTTGCAATGTATTCATCTGGTTCCCCATGATGTACAGATGTGCATACGAGGGGCGGCTGCGAGCGTCCCTGCGTTCGAGCCCCGCGTTACAAATGAAGACACGCAGGTCCACAATATCAAAATAGCCCTGAATTCAGTATCATGATTCCTAGGCAAGAAGTGATACGACATCGGGTCCGACGCTCAAGAACCACCACACTCACAGACTATATACATGCCGGCAGTTAGTCGCTTTGATGGAGAGCTTGATATTTCTTCCCCATGCTTTGGCATCAAATGAGAGCCACTTGGGCATAATTCTCAAACATTCTAGTCTGCTGCATAAAATGATGAATCCCACGAAGCTATCTGCTGAACTGCATAAATACCGGGTTGAGGCTGCAATATTCGAGGGTTCTGATGATCGGCCTACTCACTGTTGCCGCTGCGCTGTCTGTCGCACAGGTTGTGAATGCTGAGACTCACACAATCACATTTACTAACAAGTAAGTTCCTTTTGGTCAATTACTCTATAATCGAACTTCAAATTTTTGTTTCGCAGTTGCGGATTTGGAACTGTAAGTGCTCGTAATTTCTCTCTTCCTCTTACGGATTCATGCCACCGGATACCATCCATAGCCCATGCTTGTTCAAAATGGTAACGTACTATCAACGGGCGGCGCCTTTACCAGCAACGGTCCAATTTCAGCTGTTATAGCGTCAGAGCTAGGTTTCTTAAACACTTAAAACAACATCTTGGGCTGAGATGTCGACTCGATATCTACAGCTACCTCCAGACTGGTATGTAGATGCGATCAAAATGTTGTTCTCATGTTGGGCGAAACTAAATCTCCTCCACGTTCAGGGAACTGTGGTTTCAACGGGGAGAGTTGTACTCTTGTTGAGGCCACTCTACAAAACCCAACAGCTCCTGGGAGTGGTTCCAGCGCCGATATTTCTCTGATTTCGCCGTAGGTTTCACTTTCTCCAAGCATGAGATTACTGTAGACTGAGTCAAATCGTCTAGTCACGCTTTCTCGGTTACCTCTGGCTTCGGGTGAGTTTCTGGTTTCTACAATAAAGTTTTCAATCGGTTTACCCTGATCCAAAGATACTATAATGGGTGTGATGGTGCAGGTACAGATTGTATGTCGTTGCTCCTCATGTTGGGTTCACGTCTGACATTTTCTGTAATCAAGGTACAAGTGCTGACTGTCCGACGGCCTTCCGCCAACCGGATGATACCTTTGTTCAGGTAGCTTGTCAAACCAACGATGTCAGTCCAGTTTAATTTTTCCTGAGTACATCTTATTGATCATTTTTCCACAGGTAAACCTTGCCATCACCTTCTGTGATTAACTAGCGTCGATTCTCCATGTAAACACCGAACTGAACTGTACTGTTCAACATTTTGATGAGTTCATTCCAATTTATGCCAAATGAGCATACTGTCAAAGTCTGTCGGCTGGCTGCTTCTGTGCTCTTTGATCTAAATCTGGAACCGAGGACTCGTGTACGGCCACTGAACCCCCACTCTCATTAAGCGCTCGTTAGTATAACAATTCAAAATAGGTACACTACTTTTTTTTGTTCAACAATTTATTATGTACACAGTCCGCGGTATACTTACACATCTGTAAAACATCTGTAAACTATGTCGAGCATGACTTGACAGCACCCTAAATGTCAGCTGCGCTTCCCACATCAATTATCGACCATTCTCCCAGGCGGATTGTCCATAAATACGTCAGAAAAGTGTGACAGCGTGTAGAGTTGACTCGATAATAATATGCACTGCCCATCATACTTCTCGAATACTGGCTAACCTTAGTCAGTTCAAGATACCCAATCCAAACCCTCAACCGCGAAGTAGTCTATCTCGAACGTGCCCAAGCGGCCTGGACGTATCACCTCTCCGGGCAAGTCATTTATCAGCCACGATGAGAGACGCTGGGGGTCTATTATCGGTTCCACCGGCAGGAGGGTGTCGGAAGCCACCATGCAGAAGGAACATGCACGTGGATCTAGGCAATCGCCGTCGTTGATTGAACAGTTGTACAGTTGTATGTCGAGAAACATCAGAAGAACGTTCGTTGGCGAGGGACCTGATTCAAATCTCTTTGGATGACTTGTGGATAACAAAACAGTGCCAGTGCTTGCTCAACATCTGAATCTTGCGATAACCTTAACGTATCATTCAATCCTTTGTCTGCATAGCGAATATCAAATCGGATTTGAATGTACAAAAACTGCTTTACAACTATCAAACAAAACCAGAGTCTACATCAACAGAAAGAGAGGTTGCTTCAAGGAAGACTCCTCAAACAAGGGCAGAAGACATGTCAGGTTAGAAATATACCAGTATTTAATTTTCTATCCAAAGATTGAATTGCAACTAGCTGCATGAGTTGAAGCTACTTTCAACGATGGTCATACTGTGAGGCTTACAACAGTGGATAACCGAATAAGACATCCTTTGCTACGGACAATATCTACCTCTGCTACCCCTGCTACCAGCCCATTCTTCTGGACCTCCCTCTTGCGTTCTAGACGTATGAGGTGTGTAAATATCATATGGCTTACTCTTGTGAACTGAAGCTTTCAATGTCATGGTTCTTTTCCAACGTCAAATTATTAACATGGATGATTGCTGCTCAATAGAACTAGGGTATGTTCCTTTGTGTACCTCTCTCGGTCAATTATTCGATACCGAGAAGTACAGGGGTGGACCAAATTTGACACGTGTCCACCAGAACGATTTTAGGAGCTTTTTTGATTTTAGAAGTTTCCGAGGTGATTCTTGCCTACTTCCAAGCCAATTTCGAGCACTCGAGAAAGTTTTACCGTCACAATTTCATCTACTTGAGATAGGCAGTGATCCGTCACAGCGATTTTCAGTGCTTTTGTAAATCTCGTTGTGATCAAAATGGCTGTTCTTGCTATCGTCTTCGATTGCAGCTCACAATGGTCAAGGAAATCTGGAGTCATTCAGGATTCTCTTCGTCATGCATTCCAGCATTGTCCCACTAATCGAGTGATTCTATACGGACGCTGACTTGGAGGTATTGCTGTGATCTATACCCTGAGTAGGCTTCAACAGTATCCCACTCAACAGCTGCTTCGACCGTATTCATGGTGTGGTTCTAGATTACTATGGTTCGCACGTTCTACTTCGCACGTTCTACCCACAGAATCAGTTGCTATACCGGTATCTTGTTCCACTGGCACTTGATGGACGGGGTGTCCGGCGACCTTGAAATTTCACGTTGGTCAAGATATTGTTCTTGAAAATCTTTTCCGCGACATACTCGGACTGGTTAGCGAACGCGATGAAGCAATCCTCAAGAGATCAGAGTCTACAGATTCAAGCTTGTGATGCACAGTTGTCATTTCGATGAGACGAAGTCACCGGAATTCCAAAGTTTCTGCACTAGGAAGATGTGGAAAAAGATATATTACGAGTCACTTGACCAATTCATCAGGTTCTCTCATTCCCTAAGGACCCGAGTTAAATGTTCAATTGTTTCTTCCTCATTGTATTGACAACTACAACGAACGATTTGGATCCCTCTTACTGGATACAAAGCTAAATTTTATTCTGATCAAAATTCGCAAGAATGAGACTTTCTGCCTTGATCTCACTTGCTCTGCTAACAGTCACGGTTGCTCAGCTGTTTCAACCAGACGAGGTGGCATTCACAACTCCTGTAACTGTCGCTCCTGGATTGAGAGCTTCGGTGATTTTCTCTAACCTCACAGTCCCTCGTGGCATCGCTATAGATTCTCAGCAAAACATACTCGTGGTTGAACGTGGCACGGGAGTGACCGCGTTCTCGAGAGTTCTTACCCCATCTCTTGGATGGAAGCGCACTGTTGTAATTGCAAACGATGGTTTCACGCATGGTATCCAAGTTGATGACGAAACTTTATACGTTAGCACCGCTTCCGATGTGCTTATATATACCTATAATCCGGGCACTATGACAGCTTCAGCTGTGCCTACTCTCCTCATTACTGGTTTACCGGCGGACGGAGGTAAGAACTTTCGCTATCCGGGAAGACGTGGTTTTTGAGTCCTAACACTTGTAGAATTAACGACTCATGCCCTTCAGCTCATGCATGACAATGCAGGCTCAGTGATTGCCATCCTCGTTGGCTCGGGACCCGAGACCAATATTGATATAACTGCCCGTGTCCCTAGTTCTGGTCGATCTCAAGTCCGACTTTTCCACTTAAACACTTTCCAATCCATCCCGCTCGAATGGACTGATGGAATAGTGATTGCTTATGGTATTCGTAATCCTGCGGGCTTCACGATTGCCAGTGGCACCTCTTCTGCGAACACACTACTAATCGTTGATAATGGTGCTTCAATCGATAATGTGACTGGCATAACATTCGCAAACGATAACCCTGCAGATGAGATCAATACAGTGATCCTCCCTCCCAACGATACTCTTCTGCCCTTTTTTGGTTTTCCTGATTGTAGCACACTTTGGAATCCAGGGGCAGACCTGATTGGCGACCCTCAGTATGCTACCCTCTCTCGTGGAGATCAGTTCAGCTTCAACCTGCCCACTGTCTCACCAGAATCAACAGGACCTCGCGATGATGCCTGGTGCCAAAATGCCACGAACAACCGACCTCCTGCTTTCGATTTCCAGGCAAGCAGGGACCCTTTTCTCGATCGTAGCTATTGAAACAGCACTAGGCGCATTCCGTTCCGCTGGATATCAAGCAGTATCACCTTGGCAAGGCATCTAGTCTCATGGGACTCCCAACCACTTGGGCCCGAGATATATTTGTCTCTTTCCACGGTTCCTTCGATCGAAATCCTCCGACTGGCTACGGTGTCGTCCAGTGAGCGAATTCTTGAGACACTTGAGGAAACAACTGAAAAACCCTGATTTTCCAGTGTCCCATTTCCTCTCAACAGAACCAAACCAGAATCGGTTCCAGGATATACATTTCTAATTCAAGCGACTGATATGACTTCTTGTCCTGGAAAATGCATTAGGCCTGTCGGTCTGGCTTTTGGTAGTGACAATTGCCTCTATGTGAGCAGTGATGCAACTGGCGAGGTGTGTCAAGATAATTTCATTTGTTTTTCCCTCTGCTGACTTAATGATTTTTGAAGCTTTTTGTCCTCAAATCTGAAGTCGCTACCCCCATCTGAGAGGTCATTGTTTCTCCGAGATCCTCGGGGCAGGGTATTTTCTATGCCAAGCAACAGCCATGTCTTCAATCCGACATGCGTCTACAGATAGATAAAACTTTTGAGCTTGAGATATCAAAAACAATAGCATATCATTGTCAAGAAGGATGTTCAACAAGTTTTGCAGGACTTGATTCCTATTGCCACAAGGCCTCTTTGAGAGGTAACAGCTGCTTTAGTCTCTGCGCTAGTGTTGTGAGAAAGCGCTTTCGAAGTTGGGTGAGGTATTTCCTGGGAACACCTGTTCTCATCAAGTATTTTCAGATTCAACATAGATAATTTGGCCATCCAAATATCATGGCGCTATCACCGTTACTGTTACTCCATCTTGCCTACATGTCGGTCGAAATACATCAGAGCTGGTGGGGTATTGACATTCATCTCATCATGGGCAAAGAGGCAGACGAAGTTGTGGCAAAGTGGCCATATATTTCAAAACATAATCATTCAATGGAACACGAGCAGTCGATACACAGCTAATACGACGCGAAAAAAACACGCAAGAATTTGTGCTTTTGAGAGCGAAAGGAAACCTATAGTTTACCAGAGTCTAGTCTCCAGCAAGAGATCGCTGTTGCTCTCCAAGCCAACGCAAGCCTTCAAGAAGCTCTCGAGAGCGTTGCGCTGCCTGTTAAGACTATTGACAACGTCGGTACCTAAGGAAGATTCATTAGAATATTGTTCTGTAGTCATGATGGAGTCATACCGGGTTTCACAAGAGGAGCCTTGAGCATATAGGACAATAAAGAGAGGACAGAGTACAACGGGGAAAAGTCCTCCTGATGGCCAACCTTGCGGTATTGAACGCGAGTGAGAAACTCAGCCAGAATAGTCAAGTCCAGAATAAGGGGAGTAGCGAGAAGGGAGTCCTGAGAAAGGTTATCAGCCATCGGGCTATATAGGAAGTAGATCTCAACTTCGTACCTCGCACTCGTTGAAGATATTGATGGTAGACCTGCCACCGCAGAAGATCTCGGAATAATACTCGTCGATGGCACGCTTAGAATCACCAACAGCCGGAACATATTTAATGACAACAATGTGATCGGGATGTTCGCCCTTGCCAATGAGAGCACCGTCAGAAACTTCGGGAGCCTTGAAAAGAAGGCGGTTGGCGTTAACCATGTCATCGACAACGCTGCTCTTGCTGATCTCCTTACTCTTGAACTGCCTCTCAGCAGACAAGTTACGACCATCGTTGTTTCCAAGATGGTTATAAGAAGCAATGGAAAGTGGCTTAATACCAGCGTTGACAAGAAACTCGGTAAAAACGGACTTAAGCTTAGTCTGGCCGGACTTGAGATCGTCGCCACCGATAAAGGATTTATGACGTTCAGCGAGTTCGATGGCACCAGGAACAAAGGTGTTCTGGGGAGCACCATTAACGAAAGGTTGGTTTTCGAGGATGGCAGCAACAGCGAAGAGAGTGGAAGGGGAAACCTCAGAGTGGGAATTCTTGATTGCATTCAAGAGGTTATCCGCGGTATCATTGACACCGGGGATGATGTCGCTGTAACGCTCGGTATTAGCGGTCCAGAAGACAATAACACGATCGAGACCATTGTCCAGCTTGAACTTGCGAATATCAGCGCGAATTTGATCAAGATGAGCTTGCTTGTCTGTGCCAGGAATAAGGTTGTCAGCACGCTCCTCCTGATTGGCCGCGATGAAATCGGGATAATATATGGATGGAAGAGGCTGGCCGAGGAGAGCCATGTGAGGAGCAACCTGGCGCTGAAGGTCGTAATCCAAGACTTGAGCGCGCACCATAGCTTTTTCGAGACTGGCACTAGAGATGTCCCAACCACCAAGGACGAGGTCGTTGGGGTGGACCATGGGAAGAATGTCGGATATTGGAATATGTATCTCTTTGCCATTGGCATCGGTCCCAATGCTGATTGTAGATGCACGAAGGAGAGAACCAATGTAGTTGGGCTGCTGGACGCCCTCTTTGGTATGCCACGTGATGTTGTGGCGATTGGCTAGGATAGTCGCACATAAGGTCGAACCGTTGTTGCCGCCGATACCAATCATCATGAGACTACGCACACAGTAGGTCAGTACGCGACAGATGCTAGCTATAAAGAGAGGAAAGTCACCCGGTCTTGCTAACGGCTTTCTTGGTGCGGAATTGGTATTCTTCAGCCCTGGGAACAACAGTGAATTGGCCATCGGCGATGGAGACGATGGAGCCACGGTTGAAAAATTTTGATGTGATAAACTCGTCATCGTAGAGTGTATTCTCAGACTGGATATTGATGTAGTGGGGGCGACGAGCGGCCGTAGGGTGAACAGACAATGCACCCTGAAGCTGAGGCTCGGAAACGTCAGTTGGCTTAGCCATGAAATCAGTTGCTAAAGATGAATCCGGCGGATGTGTGCTTGAGACCTCGATGCGAGTTATGTGAAGAGCAAAGCTGGTTTGAGTACATGCACAGGTTGCAAGGGACTCAAAGACTCAAAGACGATCGAAGACCGACTATGAAATGGGGAAAACTGATGTATCAGCGGACAAAGGGGTTTATATAGGCAGGGTGTCTAATAAAATCAAAAATGAAGTGGGAATGGTACGAGATCGGAATATTTAGGGTCCATTTCGGCATCATAACCTATCGGCCATTGCATAAATGAGGCCACTTCCAGCCTTACGGCCAGCACAAGTACCCCTCATGGATACCCACTGCCTCTCCAGAAACAAACCGCGTGCTAAAATCAAGCCTAATGGCACCAAACATTAACTCGGGGAAAAATTCGATCAATTGATAATTACATCAGTTTTATCAAACTGGAATGGTCCCTCTTTTTATTTTTAAATAACATTTACGTCTGATAGCATGAGGTTTTCCAGAAGAGATTTAGTATGAGAACGTGGTACTAGGAAGGTACTTGGCAGCTTCGTTCTTGAAGTATGCCATCATGCACGGTTCGTGTAGTTCGTCCTTCGATACAAGAATTTGCCCGCGTTCTAAAGCATCGTTCAGCTGGAGTGTGTCTCGGTAATCTGAAAGATACCTTGTCGCAATTGGGCTTGATTTCTATCGAATCAGTTTACATGAAAATGGTATGCCTTGCAGTAAAAGACAGACTATAATATCGTAGATTGATCAATCGAGTGGAGAAAATGTCACAAAGCGATGTCATCATAGCTTAGGCAGCCCGAATCGTGCTGCGTATGGTTTACTTGTGTCGTTGTAATCTCGAGTAGAAGTTGATAGAAATGTAGTTATTGACTGAGGGTAAGTCTGCTATTCCCAAATACCAAAACCGGATGGCTGGGTGCTTTGAGGCCACCGCCACAACAAATGAACGATCATCCGATGCTCGCATATCTCGTTTTTTAGCTCTCATAAGACTTGGAGGTAAGTCGCTGTCTTCCATGACATCGATAACCGTGTTTGGATCCAAAGTAAAAACCAAATAACCACTCGCAAAAGTTTAGCCTCCAGTTACAACGACTGAACCCTATGTTCGCTGTTTTCAGTCGGCCCGTTCAGCGACGTGTTCTCGCCCAGTCTGTACGATGGATGTCCCAGGTACCACCTTTATCGCCGTCTGGTTCAGATGCATCCAAAGAGCCTCGACCTGAGACACCTGTAGACACGACGTCGCAGCTTGGTACAGTACCCAGTTTGGATTTTTCTCCTCCCGAAATACAACCCACCCCGCAAAAGGACAGGGAGAGGACGGGTGCCAAATCTTCGAAAGGCTCTCTCTCGTCCAGTGAAAAGAGAAGGCAGAATATCGGTAAACTGTCGCTAGGATTTTTGGGTCTGTACCTTGGTCTTGGAATCTTTTATATGGGTAGAACCTGGGAAGAGGACGAACTTAAACGGATGAAACTTGTCAGTGAATTTGCTGTATTCACCGACGTCATACTTGAATTTTCGTACCTAGAAACCTGAACATGCCCCCCAAGGACGCTGGAATAGAACAAAAGAGCGAATGGGAAATTTGTTCGACGTGAGTCGTACTATGATTTGATATTTTGTAACATTGCTGATCTGTCTTCTCCCATAGTACTTCAACAAGCCTGCCTGGACTGAGCTCCTACCTTCACCTTATCCACCCTCGCATCAGAAACCCTACACTCTCTTGATTTCTATAGATGATCTTCTGGTAAAATCAACATGGGATGTGGGTTTATGCTTTATTTCTCTTTTACATAAACTAAATCAACTCTGCAGCGTCAGCATGGCTGGCGGACAGCTAAACGACCTGGCGTAGACTATTTTCTCGCCTACATCTCTCAGTTTTATGAGGTAGTCGTTTTTACGACCCAAAATTATTATGTGAGTTTATATTGTTTCCCTGGAGGTCTACATACTTATACCCCAAAGACTGCTATTCCTATTCTCGACAAATTAGACAAATATAATTTTTTTATCACTCACCGCCTCTATCGTGAGGCGACGCGGTCGATCAATGGCACTGTTGTCAAAGTCAGTTTGAATTTTCTAATATTATTTCAAGTGCTTATCCAAACTTAGGACCTTTCGTACCTCAATCGTGATCTTACCAAAGTCGTTGCCCTTGATACAAAGGCATCACATTATATGACTCACCCCGAAAATGCTATCATCATGCCCAAGTGGCAGGGTGACCCTACTGATAAAGGTCTTATTGCGATGATTCCTTTCCTAGAATGTATGAAAACTGTCATCCTACCTGCCACCTTCACTCACTTGTCTGGCAGCTATCGCCATATACAAACCTCCTGATGTTCGACCGATCCTCGAGGCTTACCAAGGAAAGGATATTCCTTCTGAGTATGCTAAGAAGGAAGCAGAAGCCAAGGCAAGACATATTGAAGAATGGAAGAAGAAATCGCATCATATGACTAGTAGTTCGTTCTCGAGCATGTTCGGTCTTTCGCCACCGGTGCGTCATGGACCGTTACTGATCCTTTCTTGTTGACCTGGAATCCTGCATAAGGGTGCGACTCCTCGTGGTCAACCACCTCCTACATACCTCGAGCAAAAGCGGGCCGAAGCACAAAATCAATATACTCAGGAACAGAAGTACATTGAAGCTAATCGCGAAACCTTTGACAAGATGATACGGCAGGAACAAGAGGCAATGATGGCTCAGAGTCCTGGAAACTTGTTTGAGATGCTTGTGCAAGTGAAGAAGCCTGAGAAAGAAAAGTCCGATCAACCCTTACAACCAACGACGCAAGACCCCACCAAGGTGTAAGAGGTTGCGTTATGGTCAAGGTCGTACATTATGAAGATGTTAATGAGGATGGGGCGGATTGCTTATGGTATTTCTTCTGTTGTCATTCACACCTCATTCAGTCGTATATAGTGCTGATCAGCAGCTCGACGTAAGTGCAAGCACTGTGGTGTGAATTTATCAAACGGGTAAATTCTGTGATGGTTATCAAAATTGATGTCCTTAAGATCTTCATTTGGTTGAAGGGAGAGGATATAGGTAGAGGTCAGCAGGCAAACGAATGAATTCATGGCTATATATTCTCTTACCGTTCATTCTTTTCTGGCGGGAAGACTTTCTTTCTCTCAAACTAGCTCTAAATGACCATTACTGAAGGAGCTCGTTTGTCGGAACATTATATATGCTCTTAAGAAGTTGAGTCTCATGGAATCACAGTCCAAGCTGATAAGGCTATCCAAGTGAGTAATTACCATTAAGGTAGATGTGAGGCTTGCACAAATCCCCTGCATGCGTGTTATTTTTGTGGCAGGCAAGTTGAACGGAGAAAGAATTGTTATCAGCATGTTGATACTTCGGCATTGATTTACACATGAATGGTCGGAATTGTATAGATCAAGGCGTTCAGGTGCACAAGTTGTTCAGCTATGCATGTCAGTGCTCATTTACTAAACGTGGTCACAGGATGATCAATCGCCGTTTTCGGAGTACTCGTAGGCAAGAGTAAACAAGATCTCTGAATTGAAAGGGGAGGGGTTTTTCATTCGACTGTGATGTCAAATCCTTCGGCTTTTCCCGAATAATCATTATTTTTGTACATCAGCAAAATCAGGGGTGTCGATCAACAAAGAGCCATCGCTTCTTTCTCACACCCCTCCATCACCGATGGCGGCACGTCATAGAGAAACCGCGAATATACCGACTCTTGTGACCCACAACCCATACCATGAACCAAATAACCCACACACAGACAAAACACCAGTAGAAGTCAGTGCACCTGGTGGAGAAAACACCCAAAACAACTATGCCAGCAAACTAGCTAGGCCTCAGTCTTCCTGCTCCCAAAGCAGTGCAACCTCATCGATTGACTATGCAACCCGAATGGAAACCCAAAGTGGCACGTGGGCAGAACAAATGGATATAGTTGATGAAGGCCTCAATGCGAGTCTACATACCCCTCCTGAAGACCCGACAGCATACACTTTCAGTCTCCAGACCCCCAGTACATACATCACACCCACCTATACACACTTGGAGCCTACAAGGGATGCTCAGCTAGCTAACAGAGCGAACAACACCCCTACAACATATTTAGAAGAAAACAACAACCCCAGTGTCGTGTTAGAAACCACAGTTATTCCATATAATCCAAACGCACCAGCAGACCCACAGCTGTGGGATGGGGGCTTTGCAGCTACATTGCTTTTTGGTACTGAAGAATTTCTAGAAGGAAACATCAAGAACATTACATACTCGCTCCAGTGTATAACAACATTCATTAGGCAGAGAGACATTAAAGGTAGAAGTATCAATGACCTTTCTCAACTTCAGGAGGTCAGCTTTGCGGCATGGGAATTTGTGTTGGCCATATATGAAGCAGGCTAGGATCATCTCATTGCTAGTACTAATGGTGATTCTTTTAGGTCAAAAACTACCAAATACTTTGAGAAACTAGCTGCTGTTCTCTCACCTGATTCAAACCCAAAGGGGAAAATTTCAAGAGTTCTGCCTCCCACCCCACCCCGACCGAGTGCAGCCATTATGGCCAAATCTCAGTTCAAGAGAAAAACGGAAAAAACCTTCACACAAGCCACAAAAACAGGTTTAAAAAATGTATTAAAGATCAAAGAAGCCTTCCCCACCCTTCCAACACAAAAAGTTATAGAGATGCATGACGCAGCCTTTGAAACACCATCTCCAAAACGACCTTTCAAGGTAAGCATGACTACCAAAGGTCCTTCAAGAAAGCATGTTTTGGTCCCAATAGCAGAGGAAAATAGGGGTACTATTCTACAGACTGCAGACATACATGTTAATGCACTGAATAGGCAGCTAAAAAACGTTAAGTCTGATATCACTATTGACTACATCTGTCCCTCATGGAATGGTATCATCCTTACCACTAACAAAGTAGCTAGAGCCAGCAACTTGATGGTACTTGAAAAGTACTTAAAAAATCTAGAAAACATCAATCATGATGATAACCTAGTTCCTTGCCTCCCCCAGTCAAAATCATATCTCAAAATCCTGGGAGTACTATACTATGGCAACAATGCGTCTAATCCCATCTCTACAATCCAAGTTGAAGAAATACTCTCATACAATACTATGTTCAGTGACATTACTCTTGCAGCATACCCTCGAGTTGTTAGAGCATCCCCTAGTTCGGACATGGCTATCATCTGGGTTGATATCTGGGACTCCCAAAATGGAACTAAAGCAAAGTCAATTATAAATAGGTGTCTTAACTTTGGTCAACACATTGCCACTATTAGAGGTACTAATATGAATCTGGGCGTTCCCCAGTGCAGAAATTGCTGGAAATAGGGACATACAACCTTTGCATGTAGGTCACATAATACAAGATGTCAAAAGTGCAGTGGCCCACACAAGATCAAACACCATTGCGATATGGCACAGTACTGTAAAGCTAATTCCAAGACAGTTCCTCCCTAGTTAGGGACTAAACAGGGCAAACCATGCCCCCACTCATTCAAGTGCGTTAATTGCAAGGGGGAATATCAGGCAGATGATAGTACATGTCCCTTTTGGAGACACAGATTTAACAGGGAATGGCATACTAAGAAGGCACAAGAGCTTAGGGAGATCCAAACCAACTCAATTCACTCATTTGTGAGTGGTAGAGGTCTATGATTAGGTACGCCAACAGCCTAAAAATCTTCTCTCAAAATGTTAGACGTATTCGTCTACACCTGGATACCATCCTTGAAACTACTAATAATTATTATGATATCATATTAATCCAGGAGCCCCCATAGTCTCTTATTAGATATGTACCCTCCTCTGAAAATGAAAATAGACAGCCAATATATGGCACCCCCAATCACCCAGCATGGCTACAACTTGTTCGACTACCAAATCATGGTGAAAACAAACTCTGAGTTATTACCTATGCAAATGCTAGACTTGCCAAGTTACGATTTTCTCTTAGAAGAGACATCTTCGACCATCATGATATCAGTCTCATATCCTTTCATAATAAAGGCCAAGTGTTCTTTCTTCTAAATATTTACTCCGATGAACACCAAACAGCAATTAACTACCTTAGAGACATAGAGTTTAACATCAACAATGTTCTTATCTGGACAGGGGACTTCAACACCAGAGACAACAATTGGGACCCAACTTTTCCACACCACTCTATTCATGCTGACACTATTAGAGAGATTGCAGATAGCCTCAACCTTGAAAGATCTACCCCAATACACCAAGTTCCAACTAGGTATGCAGATAATATGAACAGTGCTGATACAGTTTTAGATTTAATGTTTTTACAAAGTAATGACCCTGGCTTCAACAACTACTGCATCCTTCCTGAAATCAGGCACCCATCTGACCATGCCCCTCTCTGTGTTACAGTCTCTATTAACAATGAGGACATCAACATAAAACAAAGGGCAATCCCCAAAAATAGCAATGAGGAGGCTGATTTTGTCAGCAAGTGTACAAATGAAATCAAGCAAGTCAATACCAATAACATTCAATCTAGGCAAGCACTCGAAGATGCCGTTCAAGCTATTGCCAGCACATTTTAAAGATTGGAGTAGTCTCTCTAAAGAATTCACTATTTATAAACAATCCAAAGAGTGGTGGAATCACGAGTGCCAGCAAGACCTTGATATCTATAGAGCTACGGGCAACTGGCTTATGTAGTCTTAATTTAGACAAACTACCAGGGCTGCCAAACGAACATTCTTTGACAACAAAATTCACGAAGTTACCTCTACTAATAAATGGCCCTGGGATCTTATAAGTTGGATACAGAAAAAAAAACTCCCACCCACTAACACAATAAAACACAACGGTACCCCATGCAACACATTGGATGATTTATGGAATGCTCTCCACTCCTCATACAACTCTGCACATCACCGTCAGGTTAATCGTGAAGTTCTTAGAGAAGTGCAACAGGCCCCAGTACAACCTTGGGACAAGTTCACGGCCTAGGAGTTTCAGGATGCTCTCAGAAAATGCAATAACAGTTCTACACCTGGTCCTGATCACATCTCATGGAAACATCTCAAAGTGATACTCGCATATGACGAATGTATGACAAAGATTCTAAACATAGCTGATACTTGCTTCAACTTAGGCTACTGGCCTTCTCACTTCAAACAGTCTATATCCATCATTATTCCAAAACCCAACAAGAGCCAATACGACACATCTAAGGCATTCCATTCTATTGTGCTCCTAAACACTCTGGGCAAACTCATTGAAAAGGTCGTCAGTCACCACATCCAGTTCCAAGCTGTTCAATCAACAGTCCTCCATCCAAACCAGCTAGGGGGAATTATCCAAAGGTCTACAACTGATGCAGGCCTCTTCCTCACACATACGATCCGCACTGGATGGATCAAACACCTCAAAATGAGTATTGTTGCTTTTAATATTGCCCAGTTCTTCCCATCCCTAAACCATGAGACCTTGACTGATATTATTAGTCTTGCAGGCTTTGATCACAAAGTGGTTGCCTTCTTCAGAAACTACTTAACTGACAGGTACACTACGTATAGTTGGAATAGCTTCCTATCAACCCCATTTCCTGCTAGTGTTGGAGTAGGACAGGGATCTGCCCTCTCTCTTGTTCTGTCTGCACTATATCTTGCCCCTGTACTTTACCTGTTTGAAAAACGAGCAAGAAACCTGGAAAACCCCTTGCCTATATCAATTCTATCCTTTGTCGACAATGGTCTTCTTATCTCACAAGAAAAGAAATATGAGAAATCCCTTGATACCCTTGCATGTGGTTATTCAATAATATCAAGCCTACTTACAGCTGTCGGTTTAGTCCTAGAACATGAGAAGTCAGAAGTTTTTCACTTTTCAAGGGCAAGAAACGATACTAACCCACCCTTGGACCTATCACATGCTGGCAGCCCCCTATTATACCCCAAGAAAACTTGGAGGTACTTAGGCTTTTACTTCAACAAAAAACTGTCCTTCCGCCATCACACCCAGTTTTATGCCAACAAGGCCCTTTCTACAGTTAAAGCTCTCAACCTGCTTGGTAACTCATCAAGGGGACTTCTTCCCCTTCAAAAGAGATTACTGTATCGTACCTGTGTCCTCCCCATTGCACTCTATGGGTTTCAATTATGGTTTTTCAAGGGTGCACCAACATATTACCCCCTTCAAAACCTCAATAGAATGCAATGCAGAGCAGCCCTATGGATAACTGGGGCCTTTTGAACATCTCCAACATATGGTATCGAGGCAATAGCGGGCCTCATGCCAATCTCTATACATCTAAGAAAGCTACTAGGACGCGCACAACTTAGAGTCGACTCTCTCCCCAAACAACATGCTCTCAGAGCACTGTTAGACAGACACCACTCAAAAGATGCCAACCTCCATGCTACTTCCACCACCTGCCTCACCGCAAAGCAGAACATCAAACTCAAGAGTCCTATACAAGATATCAACCACCGACTCAACCAAATTCACCTAGCGTTCGACTCTATGAACCAAGAGCTTAGACCAGGACTCTGTATAGTAGATCTATTTGCTAATCAACTCTCCTTTCATACTGTTAAACGTAGCGACAGCGTAGCTAGGGCAAACCACACTCAGAAGCTCAACAATATCCTCCTCTCATCAACATCGCAACCTAACACTATCATTGTCATCACAGATGCAAGTGTCAGAAAGGGTCACTATGCTATTTCGATTGCACATGGATGGCAGAGCAGAAGACTTGTCTTCAACTCAGAATACGCAGCTGTTAATGTCACACCCGCCGAGGCAGAGACATTTGCTCTCAGGGATGGCATAGGCCAAGCTACATCTTTGGAAGGGATCGACAAGATAGTTGTGATCACCGACTCCATTTCCTGTGCACAAAAGCTGTCGACATGTCAAACCATCCAAAACAAGGACATACTATTGCCATATCAAGATCCCTCAGACCATTTCTCAGCAGAGATCCTGCAAACTCCATCCAGTTCTGGGACTGCCCTAGCGAGGACAAATGGCCACTACACTACAAAGTGGACCAGCAAGCTAAATCACACTTGATTCCTGTCCGTCACCCTAATAAAGAATCCTGGGAGTTCTGTCGTCAATCCGAGTGCAAAGACCTTACCAAAGAATGGCAAATGCTCTTTGAAAATGCACCCTACAAAGGAAGCCAATTCCTGGACACTTACAACGATGATGGTCACCTCATTATCCCGTCATACACAAAGGGGGGAAGCTGGCTCAATACTATTGGCATCTCAAATTCCATCTGTGCAAGAGCTACAAGACTTATCACGAATCACGCCCCCATTGGCGAGTACAAAGCCAGATTCTTCCCAAGAGAAGTTAACTCCTGCCCCTGTAACAACACACAGTTGGAGACCTGACATCACATCCTGCGAGAGTGTCCACGTTATAACCACTATGACCTGGTGGGGTATGTCCTTAGCGAAGTTGTGTTCTTCCTAAAACGCAATCCGAGAGCCTTCTGTTTCCTAGATAACATAGCCTAACCACACACCTCGAACGTCCGTTCCCTATATAACCATTACCTCATACCTCTTTATTAGTAAGTAGACTTATATTTAAGTAGTTCACGCTACCACGGACTGCGAACGAGCACCGTGTAACAAATTGTTGATAAAAAAAAAAAAAAAAGATCAACAAAGAGCAACAGCGGGGAACTTTAAGCCGGATTCTAATCTTCACTGTGCGGCAACTAATACCTGTAGATAATCCAGGGGCATCCTCCCAGAACTCTTGATACTCGACTTCTGATTTTATTGATGTCGGAAGCGCGGCTGCTGTCAAGTGTGCCGATATATCTAGAGTGACCAGAATGTCTCGATTCGTGCGCGGAGGTCGAACCAGAGAAGGAAGATCTTACTTTTGGTCCTGCGCGAAGGAATAATAGTTCTGTCAAAAATACACGAAGAATCAACCTCGCTTTCACCGCCAAAGACTTGAAAGGCTTGCAATACCAAATTTGCTCCTCTGTCAGCCTTGTACTTAATCCAATCACTCATGATAGCGACATCGTTAAGGGTGTTGCTACTACAACACCGTCATGTTCCTGTACGGTACTTAGTGGAACACTCGGAGTTGTCGGCTCAGGCTTTGCTGCAGGTGGCCGTGTGGACAGTTCTTGCCAGATGAACATCGGTGTGATATTTGCCGTGCTTTGGGGCCAGCACTGATGGAAATCTGGGTTGAAGGATCATTGCATGATAGCTCGACTGGGAGGTATTCATATCCCTAGCTCACGTTTATGATTCTTGCGACAACGAAAACTATGCAGACGGCATTTTAAGGGATCATGATTGCTAGTGCACTGTTGATCACTCACCCCTCTTCACATTCTGTCGGGCCTGAATAGTGATAACCACCACCTAAATAAATCATGGTGAGTCATAGGTGCCCAGATAGGATTTACACGATCTTCACTAGAGATCAGTCGTAGAGTCAATAAGAAAAAAAAGCAAGGCTCCTCGTGTCCCGAGACTGAAGAGATGCAAAAGAAAACACAGTCGAAAGAAAGAAGAAAAGATCGTACATTGACTCCACCCTTTTGCTGACTGGGGAATTCCGATCGGCACCAGAGAAGCTCCAGCCAAATCAACTGCTGCTCCAACCACATGGAAAACAATGAGATTTCCAACTACCACGAGTCCAGCGATGACTGTGCGCATAGCGCCTCGTTCCTGTAGTAGAGAAGAAGGAATGGTGTGGTGGTGGATGGTGATGATGATTCCGGACCGAGATGGTATATAGCTCGGAAAGCTCTCGTCAAGAAGAAAGAACATGACACTTGATTATACATCCGAATTTATTACGCCCGCCCAACTGAAATTGTCATTCCATGTCAACGCAATCAATAGCGTGAGCTGTTCATAACAGAATCCTGAATCCGACTATCGCACGACGATAGACCACTTGGAATTATTGTAAAAGCGGAAGCAATTATATTTTTTTTTAAAAAAAAGACTTGACACATTGTCCAGTTCAGTGAAAATCCCGGAAAAGCGCCGGATTTTCAAGCGGAAAAACGAGACCCATAAATAGTGAGAGGTCATACCACAGGTTTATTCTTAACCGGTATTCTTCCCACCGCGTGAATATATATGTATATAATTCGGAAGAAAGGTAATTTAAAAGACAGTGCTGCTGAGAACATCATCACCGACTTGCTGACCGAAATACTTGTGGGCATAGCTACTGGGATGATAGTTGTTGCTGAAAAGAAAAAAAGGTAGTTCAGCCAAAAGCGGGTGTGTCAAAAAAAAAAACCAAGAACGACGCACCCCCAAAACATGTTAGATCCACTCCCATAGGACGTGGCATCTTCAAAGCCATAGGTAGTAGGAGAATCCAAAATCGTGGTGAACTGGGCGTGAGAGTCCCAGACGTAGGTTGAGACCTAAAGAGTTGTATTGAATACCCGACCACACGATGAACGGTCAACGGAGCAAAAATGAATTTACACCCGTATTGTTCGACTCAAAGGACGCAATCTTTGCAGTGAGCTTGGTGTTGAAGTGGTTTATGACAAGAGACTCAGCATCACGAGCTGATTGATCTTGTGCAAGCATCTGTATTAAAAAAAAAAAAGCAATGTGAGTCAAGACTGGAAACCACAAACGTCAATTTCGCACCAAGGGAGATCGATCGATAGGAGGAACATTCACAAAGAGGAAATTTCGGCCACCGGCATTGCTACAAAAGTGTGGTATGAGCGACAAAAAAAAATAAAGATAAGAATCCCAGAAATGGGGTTTTACTATAGTTTTTGTACAAGGGCAAAGTAGGCGTTCAACAAGACATCGGAGAATCTGTTGCCGAGGGTCAACACCTCGAAAAACGAGAAATAATTCAACCAGGACTCACGCATCACGATCACCCGACAGATAATAACTATTCCCGATATCATTAATACCGATGAAGACCGAGAAGAGGGAACGGCTAGACGTCCAAGGAGTACTCGCAGGTTTGGTACCAGCACCACTCAAAAACTGATTGACCTGATCCGTCAAAGACAAAACCGTCGGCTCAAATGGGGTAACGAGGTTCGCGTCGATAGTAGCCCCTCCATACGCATAGTTGTACGTCAATATCAACGATTTGTTATACCGAGTCGTCACAAAGTCAACCCAATTCTCGCCCCCCGTCGCAGTAAAACCAGGATAAGGTGGATTTCCAAGTACATTCCCAGTCCAAGGTAGAGTTCCCGTCGGATCAAAACCAGTCTGGGTATAAGAATCACCACTAAAACCCTCTCTCACATGAGAACAACGAAAAAAAAAAAAGAACTAGAGAACTCACAAGCTGAACCAATAATTCGCATCAGCAATCATCGTCGGTGTAGAACCCGAGGAAGTCGATGTCACGCTAGGGGTGGTAGTACTACCAGACGTGTCTGGAATACACTGTGAATAATCTATGTATAAAAGGCTGTTGAGCCATCCCTTGACTCAGAAGAAGCAATTTGGGAAAAACGCGCAAGGATTTTGGGAGACGCAGGTATATCTTTCAAGCAGGAAAAAAAAAAAATTGGGTCAGCATTCCAAAGAGAGAGAGGGAGGAACCCTTGATCAAAAATTCACCCTGATATGCAACTAGTTCCACCGGTCCAACCAATACCACCACCTTACCACAACGACAACAACAATAAAGTAAGCGAACCAAAAAAGAATTTTCAAACGCGATACTCACATTGACCCCACGCACTGACTTGCGCCGCGACTCGTGGCGAAACAAAAACAAGAACAAGAGCAAAAAACACAGAGACCGATCGCATCGATAGCAAAAAAAAAAACCCAACTAGTGAGCTTCTCTCCCGCTTTTTAAACCCCAAAGACACATTGCGGCATCGGTAGAACCGGGATATCGTGATCGGTCAGATGAACAACCATTGGTTGTTCTCATCACAACCTTCTTCGGAAAAGAAGTTATTAAACCCGAGATAAGTCCGGATCAATACCTAGTTTTTTTTTGGGGGGGGGAGTGGAGATTTCGCATCAAAAGTGGCGACCGTCGACAAACCTCTCACGTATGCAGCATATGTATAACAGCCACATCTTAACCACAACCTTTTGAATTATATTTTTTTTTTAAAAAAAAAGCAATGCAAGTAATGATGACCCACTCCAAATATCTAATCTACCCAATCACACAATCAGTAGTAGTTGTTTAAAAAAAAAAAAAAGACGAAAAATGAAAAAAAGTAATCCTCCACAAACACCACAGTCTTGCACACACACACGCTCAATCATCACTCATAACACAAAATAAAAATCCTTCCATCCCTATCCGAAAGAATCACCGCTCCCTGACTCTGATCAATATTGATCGTCTCCACCAAACCAAGGTCCAACTCTTCCGGAACTTGCAACGTCCGTACCACACCTTCACTCTCTCGTTCTCCTCTCTTCCTCCGTCGTCGCACTTTTTGTCGTCGTTTTTGTTGTTGTTGTTGTTGTTGTTGCTGCTGCTGCTGCTGCTGCTGCTTTTTGTTCTCCTTCAGCTGTGATGCCGTGGACGGCGTCTGGCAATGCGAGCCGTTCATGTTGTACAAAGTCGAGGCTAAAGAAGAAGAAGACGTGTGTCCTCCATTGACACACGTCAAAGTCCCATTCTTGGCTTTCTCTTTCCCCTTCCCCTTGTTTTCATCTTGGCTACTCTGCTGTGGTTGTCCTAACCCATTCACGAGCTCTTCATCCACACCAACACCATTTTGGTTTCCTTTCCCTCCCTTTATCATCATCGTACTCCTCAACACATCAGCATCCTCCACCTCTTCTTCTTCAACCTCTTCCTCAACCCACTCCTCTTCCTCAAACCCATCCTGATATCCAGGAAATGTGACAAATCTCAGCACCTTTGGCTCCAGGTAAAGGTCAGACTCCATTTCATGCTCAAAGTTTTCGTCGTCGTGGACAAATTCATACGGTATCACCTGGGAGGTCAAAACCGAAAATCCGTCATGGTTCATCGCGTCAAGTGAACCGACAGCACCGACGGCCCCATTGCCTGAACCACTGACATGCATAGTGTTCTCAGGTAGCGTAGTAGACGCCGTCATGGCAGGTGATTTGGAGGCTGTAGTAGGATGGTGTTGGAGATGGGCAGGTATCGGTCGAGTTACAGGCCGAGCAGCTTCATCATCATATTCAATCCACACCGCATGTCCAAAGTCAACCGCCACAAGCGGCCTTGGACGCTCTATCATCGCACCCTCATCGTCATCCGGTTCGTCAAAGACACGTACAACCTCGAAAGGTTGACTGACATACCACATCTTCATCAACTCATCTTCACCTTGTCTTGTGCCCGACGTTGTACCTGCTGTCATGCTATTTCCTTCTCCGCGCATCCACATTTCCCAGTCAATGGGGACCTTGAAATAATGTTGAGCCAGGACGAATCGATTTCGATGGGTTTCTTGATCATGCATCACCAACAGAACAACAGTACAGCTTACACGAGGAATGCCCGGAAGCGTGGGCCACCATTGACGTACAAAGTGTGCGGATTCAGGATACCAAGTAGGAAATGGGAAAGGGTTCGGTTGTTGGGTTTGGTCCGGCGAATGAACATGAGCACCAGCATGAGGTAGGGTGTGTGTTTGAGGCGGAAGAGAAGCATGGGGTATCAGGGGTGCGCCGGGTGTTGGGACAGCTGATCCCCATGGAGTTTCTTGATCCAACGGGGGCGAAGAGGCAAGTACAGGTGTGGGTGACGCCATGACCGGAGTGTTCGTATCGTTCCAAGATGACGGAAAGACGAATGACACACCTGGAGGCAAGTTTGCAGCTGTAGGTGGAATGGGAGCCAATTGTGGGGCACCATGAGTTTGTGGCATTGAAGGGAGCATAAGCATATGGGGTGCTATGGCATCCAACCACACGACCTCCTCCAGGGATCCTGTTGAAAGTGGGGCGATTCTCGGAAAGACAAAGTTTTTTGTCAGGGTACGAGCTGGCCTGACAAGACCAGTAAGCAAAGGATAGGAGTTGGGGGTTGGGAGAGAGGTAGAATGGGATCGAAGGAGAGAGAAAGGGTAAAAGTATTGGTGGGCTGCCTCGGGTTTCTCACAGTGGATGACGATGTGGGAGTCATAGAGGATACAGGACCAATTAGCTGACACCTCCTGAGGGAGAGATGGTCATGAATGGAGGGTACAGAGAAGAGATCGACGTACATAGTCGATGCCAGTGTCGATAAAGACATATTCAGGTTTTGTCCAATCCATGAGTGCGTACAAACCGATGGTGTTGGTGGTAGAACACCAGACAAAGGCAGACAAGAGACAATCTGAAGGATCGAGCAGAAAGATATTCATGACGACGCCCATTGTCCTGAATTCTGTGACACAAGAGAATTTTGGGACCTCGGAGGACTTTTCGCCGGACGGGGGGTCGAAAAAGGTGAGACGCATGAGGACGAACTCCATGACACGGTTGTCGTCCTGCCTGCAACCGAGTCCAGTGAAGGCTGCGATGGCTGGAGAGACACTCACGATGCATCGAGGATTTTAGCCATGGTAAAGTACACGGTGCGCTCGTCAAACTCGACGCGACATTTCCAGAGCTCCCAGCGTTCGCCTGGGTTCCACTCTGCAAGGCAGGCGTCGGTCTGGACGTCCCAGCACACGACCTTGCCGCTTTTGGTGGCACAGAGGGTGTAGCTGGAGGTGATGGGTGAAAGCCAGTCGACTTGCTCGCCAGGAGGGGCGCTGACGACCTTGTACCATGTGGGTGGGGAGGAACGGGCAGGGCCGTCCATGTAGTGGGCGGTGCCATAGGTGCTTGTGAGGCGCCCAATGGGCCTGGGAGCGCGTTTGCGCCAGGCATTGTCGTATCGGGCGGCCTGGTTGACTGAGCGGATGAGCTGGTCGGTGGAGAGGTCGGTGAGGCGCTGGAAGCCCTTGAGAGGGAGGGCACGGCATTTGCGGAGGAGATCGGTGGAGAGCTTGCGGTAGACGGGGCGGGTGGTGGTGAAGTCGTTCAGGGCCTTGCAGGTCTGATGGAGGGCATGGATGTCGCCGACGTCGAGGAAGAGGGCGATGTTGAGGAGGAGATCGTACGGGAGCGTGTTGAGGCCCATGCGCAGCTCGTCGTGGGCGACAGCGACGAGGTCAAGAGGCAAGCAGGGTTTCCCACGGCTTGATGGTCCTCAGCGTCGTGCAAGCGCTGGTTCCGCACGGCTATGGCTGGCATATCGTCGGCGTCGTCGTCGTGCTCGCAGTGCTGAGGAGGATCTCGCAGGGGCGCACGACGAGCCGCGAACGGGACCTCCACAACCGGACATTTCTCGTCACTGGCGGGTTCACAGCGCTCGGGCTCACACTGCTGCAGCAGCTGGCAGAGAGAGGGGCCACCGTCGTCGCGCTCACCGGCCAGCACACCGACTCGCCCGCCGTCGCCACCGTCGTCGCGCTTCTCCGCACAGCCCACAACAACCACAGCATCTACGCAGAGCAGTGCTGCCTCTCTGACCCCCACAGTGTCCGCGCCTTTTGCACACGCTTTCTCACCCACCACACCCGTCTCGACGCCATCCTCTTTGCCCACGAATACCAGCACATCGGCGCCGACGACCAGCAGCGACACTCCAGCTCGTTGTCGACCTTCCTCATCACCACCCTCCTCCTCCCCGTCCTCCTCGCCGCACCCCCAGACCGGGACATCCGTGTCATCAACGTCGTCAATCCCTTCTACGCAGCCGCAGTCCATGCTTTTGACCCCTCCTTCACCCCGTCCTCCTCCTCCACATCTCCATTCCTACACGAAGGCCTCCGGTCTCTCCGCACCATCATTCTCACACGACACCTCCAGCGCATACTCGACGCCCTCCCCAATCCCCAGCTCCCAAAAACACAGCAGCAAACAAGCTCTGTACCTGTCGTCAGTCCCCGTGTGCAGCGAAGCAACATCGTCGCCGTCTGCGTTTCTCCCGGTCTCAGTCGTGTGGACACTGTGTCCCGCATGCTCAATGCCGATTGGAATCTACCCGACAGCAGCTCACCCGAGAGAACGTTTTCGTGGCTGGGCGTCTTACTGTAAGCTCTGCAGGCATCATCGCTATCTAATTTTTTTTACATCTTGCACACAGATACAGCCTGCTGCTTCCCCTACTCCACATATCCACCAAGTCACCCAAGGCAGCGGTCCAGTCCATCCTCCACGCCCTCTTTCTCCCAACACCGTTCAAAGTCCTCTCTCACACGCTCTCTTCCTCTGACGACGCCACCACCGGCGACGACCCGACGACCCCTCCTGCAGCAACAACGCACCAGCCTGCTCATTTGATTCACGAGGAGATCCTCAAACCAGGAGCCCTCTACGCCGAATGCGCTGTCGTCAATCTCGACATCTCCCTTCCTACCTCGCCAACAGCAAACCAAGACCAAGCCGAGGCAAGTTCAACAGACGACCGAGAATACGGTGGGGAAGTCGTAGGGAGAAGGGTGTGGGAAGCTTATGAAGCCGCTTTGAAAGTCTGGGACAAGGGAGGGGCAAAGGAACCGCAAAACAAATAGAATCTCATGTATTCTGCTCCTACTCTAAGAGGCTAATCTACTTTTTTTTTTTACCACGTCCTCTACTCATCCTGATCCCAATTGCCCGACTGCTGGGGAACCTTTGGCCCACCAGCAGGCTTGCTCATGATAATACTGTCAACATTCAGGACAGATATCGCAGCTTCGGTAGCCAACTTGAGCGCCCACTGCTTCGCAGCCAACGAGTCATATATCTTATGTCGATCAGACTGTAGAGTTCCATCTTCTTCAGCCTAAAAAAACCCAGGTCAATCAGCTGGATTTCCCCCTCCCAAAAAACGCACCTCAACATCAACACCAAACGCCTCACCTCCCTTGAGCTCATGTTTCGCCCACAACCTACTAAGCACTTCATTACCCTCAGCACCTCCCAATGCATTCTCCGCCAATGTCCTAGGCGCCACTTCCAGTGCACTAGCATATTTCTTCACCGCATGCTGCGCAAGTCCTTTCAATCCACTCCCATACGCATCCACTCTCTTAGCCAACTCCATCTCCGTCGCTCCAGCACCAGGAACCGTCCTAGGATCCTTGATCAACCCTTTAATCACATTCACACCATCATCTACAGCGCGCTCGAGATCATCTAGATGATTCGCCGTAGCCCCACGAAGGACAATCGTCGCAGTCTTCGTTTTCTCACCAGGAACAGTAGGATCAAATCCAACATCACCATCAACAAGTTGACGAAGAACAGTCACCCGATCCCCGCCAATCTCACTCGTCTCAAAAACATCCACATACCCGGCTTCTTCAGGGGTGGGAGCACCCATACGAGCAAGCGGAATAGCATTCACCACCCGACAAACCCTTCGCAAATCGAACTTTGAAAGAACTTTGAGAACAGCGATACCAAACCTGTTCAGGTAATGCAGAGCAAGTTCACCGACAGAAGTACCAGCAACGATGACGTTGACGCCAGAATCAGCAATTTCCTTGAAGATCTAATGAACAGTTCGTGTCTCAGACACCACGAGTCAATAAATAAATAAAATCTAACCTTTTCCATATGTTTCTCCTCGCCAGAAGTAAAATTGAGCATTTCTTCCGCATTCTTGATCAAAACAGTGCCTTTTGTCTCAGTTTGGGCAACGTCCAGTGCCGAAGTAAACACAGCAACTTTAGCCTTGTAAACTTTCCTTACTTCACCTTTGAAAAAAAGTCCCTTTTATTAAAACTAACCAACGCACGCGATGATGGCGCAATTTACCTTCAGGTTCACGACCAAACACCATTCCCTGCACAACTTGACTAAAAGCCAAACTACTCCCCATGATTTTAACAACACGAACATTGTCCACGTTGAAGTTTTTGGGATTCGGAGGCATCACAGACAAAGCGGCATCAGCGACCAATGATGCAAGTACGTCTTCCTGACCATATTGTTTTGATGCGATGGCAGGTTTGAGTGCCGTGATAAGAGAACTACGCGTGAAAGGCTGCGGAAGCTTCCACGTTGACAATACTATGGGAATGAACCGGTCCAGTTCAGATGAGCAAAATTACATCAACGCAGACGCACATTCCAATTCCTTCAATGCCTTATCCAACGCCAACTCATATCCCTTGGTCACCTCACTCGGATGCAATCCCATCACCAACAAACTGTCAGCTTTCTTCAACAGCTCTCCTGCGAAGATGATAACCATATTAGTTGCATCGCCCATCTATAAACCAAAGACGCGGGGGAGGGAGGGAAAAAAATCAGAACAAAAATGAGCACACGCATTCCAAAAAAAGTAGTATAGGGATCTTCAAGAGAAAGAAAGAGAGACAAGCTTAAAAACAAAAACAAAAAAAAAAAGACTCACCTCCTCTTCTTGCGCTTTCGAAGCCATCACAACAAGTTTCGCAGCAGGATGCACCACCTCAATCTCTCGAATAATCGTCGCCGCATCCGACGTCACAAACAATCGACCAAGATGATTAATCACAAGCTTATTCCGTCCTAATCACAAGCACCAACTCAAAAAACCAATCCCATCCAAGTGATTTTAAAAAATCAAAAATCAATCTCACCATTAGGTCCATAACTCGTCCGCACAAGATCAGTCAGTTCATTGACCGCTTGAATATTTCTCAGTACAGCATCTTCGAGGCCTTGCGCGTGCTAAATAAAACAGTTTTATCAATATAATCAATCAGCCTCTAACAAGCCACAGCTTCACCTTGTATCCCTCATTAAAAAGTTGAATCTGATTAGCCTTGGGTACTTTGAGAACCATCGCGTTCGCGTTAAGAGAGAGAGAGAGAGCCAACCGCCAAGATACTATCAAATCAATCAGTCACACTGTGACTTTCCAAGAACGTTGTTCAAAAATAGACACACAACCGAGAAACAGGCTTAAAATAATTCTCGGAATAGGAGAGAGAAAATGCTCTTGTATGAGTACACAAATTGCAATTTCAAACAGTCAAGAAAAAATTCCAAAGAGCAGCAAAAAAAAAAAGGGGGGGGGTATTAGCCAAGGGTATAAGAAAAAAAACATGAGTCCTTAGAACAAGGAAATTATCGCAACGATTCAGACACAACATCCGGAGGTTTAACCTCTTCCTCCTCTTCCTCTTCCTCCTCCTCCTCCTCGTCTTCCTCTAAAATAGGTGATTCCATGCCATCCTCTTCAACTTCGTCTACTTCAGTGTCCGCCTCATCAAAAATAACATGGAACTAGAGAAAACATCAGCAAACGCGGTTCATTTTTCTTGTCAAAAAATAAAATAGCACACATGGGTGATGAGGGCCTTGACAAGCCTATGAGACTGTCCCATGTTGTTCAAAATGGTAACAAAGTCGTTTTGAGGTGCACGTAAGAGGTTGGGGCTAAACACAATCGCAAGCGCCTCAGCCGTCATCTGATTATTTTCTTCATAGTCAGTGACCCTGACAACAATTTTATCAGCCAACACCCTATTTTTCAAAACCCTTCATAATGCCTACTTGTCAAGGTGTTCCGCAACACGCTTGAGGAGGTCAAATTTCGCCTGAGGAAGTGCCTGAACAACGCCACGAATAGCAGATAGACGCTCCTCAAGGTTTTCAATTCCTTATTAAAGTATCAATCTCGTTTCTTCCAACTTGGTATGAGAGAACCCACTCATGGCATTCATAATATCATGATAGGAGGAAGGGGGAAATACAGGTTCTGGCAGAACTCTGAACCACGCCTTGACAAGGTCGCAGACGGCGTGGATATCATTGATACTCGTGATGGGGTATTCACCTAAGTTCGGGGGTCAACCATCAACAGTTAAATGAATTACCAGCTCCTCATACCGCGATTATACGCGTCCCTGAGCGAGTTGATCTCAGAGACAGCACCAGCGATACGATCTACAAGCAACTCAGAACGCAAATCATCAACCAAGAGGGGAAAGCTCACAAATGCCAACCTCGCTCAAGCCACGCGACTCGACCTCACTTAGGCATTGATCTATTACGATGGGAACGGTACCAGGGGAAACTGGTCCACTTCCAGCTTCTCGTTGCAACAAAAATTCAAGTTCGACGCCAAATACTGCATCTCGAAGTCAATCCCAGAAGCCTTCAATGTCCATCAAGCTCAGTACTTACCAGCATGAGGATCTCTAGAAGCAACGATAGGCTGTTCGTGAATATGATCCTGGATTTGCGGCTTGGGACCAAGGTAGGTCAGCCTCCTCTTTGCCGCCGTACTTGTGACCTGGTTGATTATCTCTAGCCACTTGTTCATCTCCTTCTTACTCGCTGCCTGTAAGATGTAATGACCACCATCTTCCGTATCCAGCTGAAAAGTGAACGATCTCTCATTGTTGATGAATTGGGCAACCTTTGCGTCCATGATGCTAAGCACCAATGAAGGTTTCCCACTGGTTGGGAAGTCTAGTTCCTCCAAAGTCTTTTTCACACCACCACTCGATACCAATAGATCAGCGCCAAATGCACTTGAAATCGGACGCATGAAGCTCAAGAATGCCGACATGCTTTTCTTATTTCGGTGTTGCTTTTGTGCAACCGCAGATGATTGCTTCTTCGGTCGCATTGCCTTGTTGAGCATATCCTCCCTTTTGTCATTCCTCGAAAGCTCTTGCAGCTTCTCCTTCTGCAGTCTTGATCGCAAATTCCTGTCTCGTCGGTTCTTCTCCACTTGGAACGTGACAAGCTTCTGGAAAGGTTTCGCAATCTTCCTCATAGAAGATGGCGCCCCCACGCCAAGGGCCTCCTTTGTCGACTCTTCCCGTATACCACGATAGTCGAACTGAAGGAGCAACACCTCTCTTTCAATCACACTCAATCTATCGAAGCTTCGTCGAGTTGCTTCTCCTGATTGTAAAGTCTTGCGCGGGTAAGGAAGCGAAGTTGCTCTATTAACAAGGTTGCATAGATGCCTTCGAAATGGAATAATTAGTCCCGAACCACGAGCATCAAGAGTTAATAGATACTGACCTCCTCTTATCAAAGTTGACTAGATTCTGTCCTTCTTGCGTTGAAGCCTCGAGGACGTCAGGAGATGCAATCACTTCCAGCATCCTTTCAATCAGCCATCCCATATCTACCGTCAAACAATCTCTACTACTCGTCGATTGAACAAGCGGCTTTGATAACAATCCTGCCACTGATTCACAGGTACATCCTCGATTGTATGCGATATATTGCCATGGGCGCTGATGTATTCGACTTTCAACACTGACAATTGCCGAGGTAATGACTGCCTCAACGAAGGAGCGAACACATGGTTGCTCAATATGATGCGACGTGTTCGGCTCAGCATTCCTCAATCTCGCAACTTCAACCGCTCGCAACAATAACTCCATCCTCATTTGTCTCCCCCGCAGACCCAATTTCGGTGTGACAAGCTTCGCTATCAGCCACTTCCGAATGATCGCATGAGCACGAATGCAACTCCGTATGGCTGGGGGTAAAAGTTTATAGAGTGTGTCTTGGGTCATTCCAGATATCAGGCTGGATGGTTCGACTTCTTGAATATGCGTATACATGTTCTGGATTTCAATCACCTCATCTGAATGACCAATCTCTCGAGACGAGAACCATCCAGTTTTATCTGAAGTTTGGACTTCGAGTAGATCGGCGGTGACATACAAATCCTCAACCAAACAAGTATCAGTTCCAGAAGAGATAGGGTTCCAACAGAAGAAAGCATACCTCCTCTGTCACGTTACTTTGAGCAGCTCGGGCCATTCCATCGATATTATCGACCAGCTCTTCCGCGTTCATTCCATCCAGGTCCGATGGCTCTCTGTTATTCGCACTTCTCGTTCGTCCAGCAACCATAGCGTCAAGTGCTCCTGCAATAGCACTTGTACTCTCTCGCCTTCTACGCTCAAGGTGTTGAGCCTTAGAAGTAGTGGGCCGCTTCGTTTGGGCATCAAATACACTCTGCAGCATTGCCTTCGTATTACTCAGCCCAACCCATGCGATTGCCACATCCTGTTCTTCGAAATTTTCTGTCTTGAATAATACATGATCCGCCGAGCTGCTTAGAAAGCTGCTCAATGCGATATACAGCTGTTGGTCATCCAATACATCCTGGGCACCTCCTCCTATGGTCAACCAGTCCGAAATTAATTCAAGAACCCGTGTACGTGAAGCCAAGACCTCAAGATAGTCAGCAACCGAAGGCGAAGACCCAGAAGGCTGAACCATTATATACATTTTGCGAAGCAACTGCCGGGAAAGAATGAGCCATCAGTCAATCAATCAAAACCATCAGGGATTGACATCGCTTCCAAGCGTAATCTGTCAAAGAAGATAGGCTCACCTCAAAGAAAACTAAGGGCGTCAAAAAACTCCTAAACACGTTCCACCAAACTCTCGCAAACTCCATTCTATCCACCACTAATTCCCTGGTCATGCCCTCTTTCAAAGTCATTTCCCCGTTATCATCCGCCACTGAGACTGACACATTCCTCAGTCCATGCGCTAAAACTGTCACTAGGGCATTCATTGTCCCAGCTTGCACCAATACCCTGAGCGGGGGATCTGATGATCTTTCTGAGACAGTGAAAGTCGGTTTCCGTGACAACGAAGGCAGAGAATTCCTCTTTGCTATGCTTGTCTTCCTCTCCAGTCCGTGTGAGCTTGTGGGCTTGACACGAATAGATGGAGCTCGATTGATTGGTTTATCCCTTTCCAGACCCATCCCGACACTCGTCCGTCCATCCACGATTGAACTAGGAGGTCGTGATGGTGCTCTTGATGAAGGCCTGGATGTCGATTCCATCCCACCAGGCTGGACAACGAGCATCAACTCTCCATTATACAAACTAATCACTGTCCCTCCTGTACCCAAAATTGATCTCTTCGTCACCTCATTTGCGCTCTGTTGTGCTGAACGAAGAATGTGAAGTTGGAGATCGATGCCACCAGCGCCACCACGGAGATAATGAATATCAGACACGTCACTGTCCGCCCTTCCTCTGATGAGCTGACTACGATCAATGAGAGTCACTGATAAAAGCGATTCAGGAAATATGAGTGGAAGAAGCGAAACATTGGGGGGTGCATTGGTGACACCAGGGGTAGCCTTGGCCCAAAAGTACGGTTCAAACAAGCCCTTCCTCCTGGGTTCTGCGGCTAATGATAAAGCCATAAAATGTTCAATTTTCTTCAACTTCCCGGCTAAACTCCCCTTCCCGCCTCCCTCACTTGCCATCTCTTTCCAGAATCTAACCATACCCTTAATGTCCTCTGAAATATCACCCTGTTCAACTTGCGATTGCTTCAGGCATGTTCCAATAGCAAGACGAAACGAGGAAAAGAGTGAGTGAACATTCATGAGCACGTTGACACTGAGCATTTGATCATCTTTAACTTTTGCCAACTCCTCGCTGATCTTGGCACGTATGTGGCCTCCCCATGGTGTCACCTTCGGCTCACTAATGGCCACAGGTGTACTGATCCCAGATTTTGTAGTTGAATGTGGTCCACCACCTCCACTCAATCCAGTACTGAAAAACTGTTCACCAAGAATACCAGGAGGGTAAACCCAGCTCTTGATTGCCTGTAAGGCTAATGGATCAACCCGCTTCCATACTTTCTCCAACCTCGCGACCGGTCGGGAGCACAATGCTTCCACAATTGCTTTCCACGAACATTCATCCCCATTCATCCTACACAGTTCTCCTACCTTGGCCCATACTGAGATCATTTCTGACCGTGATTGCACCCGGGAAGTCTGTGGCTGAGTACTGGCACCAGAGCCGCCACGTCCGGGGTAGTTTTCGGTCTTCCCTGGTTGTAACGTATGATAAGAGGAGGAAGTATCACCAGTAAAGATTTGCAGCAAGATGAATTTTGTCAGCCAGTGCGGTTTCTCATCAGTCCCGAATGCCGAATCCAGCTCCTTCGCTATCTCACTATCTGAACTTTCATTCGAATCGTTCCACTCGGCAGGGAGTAAATATTCGCTGGTCAACACACCCGGTACACGATCGACCATACTTCGATGATACAATGTCAAACTTTGTGCCATAAAATGAGGGTCGGACGTCAATGGGACTTCTCGGATTAGGCCCTCATCTTGCGACCTAGAAGTTCTGCCCGGATATATAGATTGGCGCATTTGTGATGGAGACGGTGGTGGCTGTTGCGGTGCCGATGGTGAAGGAGGGAGTTGATTTTCAAACGTTCGTAGATCTAGACTCTGTTTATCCTTTGTCGTAGGATTTGACGTGGTTGACGAAACAGTCGACTTGACGTTACTCCGTGTACCCGTGAGTGTTGATTCATTACTTATTTGTAAAGCCTCCATGAGCGACACGAAGTTTTTACTCGCCTCATGTGGTCGTGGCGAAAATGTGTTCAGATTCGGCGAACCCACATCCGCAACTTCTCCGTGCTCAATTGATAGACTTGCGAGTTGGCAATCCAGTGTCTCTTTCACCCAATCCTCCCATCCTTCATTCTCCGCTTTCACAACAAAACCCAAGTATTCCTTGACCAACCACTTTACCCTGTCTCTCACCTTCTCCTTCTCTTCATTCTCTTCGTTTGCCCCTGAGATAAGATATGCACAACATCGCATGAACTCCGACTCAAACGCTTGTCGTCCTACAATATTGGGAAGAGAGAGGAGAACAGATGATGCAAAGGACCTCCAGGCAGTCAAAATATCAGCTTCCTTGAAACTCTGCTGCTGAGGAGTATCAGAAGGATTTGGTATGGAAAGTTCATGAGGAAAAAATGTTGCTCCAAAAACTGCTTCATGTATCAACGCCTCAGAAGTCCCTTTCTCTAGTTTCCCGTTTTGAATGTCTCGCACAAGGTCGGGATGTGCTCTCCTCCCCCAAAACGCTCTTTTCTTTTTCCCGTTTATGCCTGTTGCATCTCCCTCCTTCATCTTGCTCTTGCCGCCACCGCTTCCCAGCACGAAAGAAGGATCCTTTTCCCCGATGCCATCAATCTCGTCGGTCTCATCTTCCAAGCTGGGTGGTACGAGTCCAGTGGGAAACAATTCCTTGATACCGGTACTTCGATCACTGGGAGCTTTGTAGAAGAATAGTTTGGTTCCCTTTAACTCCAATTTGTACGCTTTCCAGCCTTTTGCTAGTGCATCGCCCCGAGTAAAATGAGATTGGCTGTGATAGTAGAAAGGAGAACCATGAGAAGATGAAGGTTCGGCGAGGCGGTTGATAAAACCGGTGTGATATACGATCTGCGAGGCGCGTCGTGCGCTCAATCTTGACGTTTCACCCTCAGGCGGGACGGAGGATAGATCGCATTTGGGTTCGTTAATGATTGGTGGAGCGAGGAGAGTCGTCCTATTTGGGTGTTGCGCGGTGGATCCACCACCCTGATTCGCATCACGATAATTTCCTGATCCAGCGGTGAATGGAAACGTAAATCCTGGACGAGTGGGAGTCGAAGCCGTTGTCTGACCGTTTCCGCGTCCATGTTGTCGTGACTCGTGAATAGTTTCTTGTCCTCCTCGAGGTTGTAGTTGTTGATACTGAGCATCGGCCTCACGCTCATTAGACCCTGACCCCTTTCGCTTTGGACCTAGGGCTAACTTTGGGTTGGATAACTTTGACGGAAGTTTTGGCGTGAAAGAATACGAACGTGTATGCACATGAAACGGCCTTGTTTGCGGTGTTGTTGACTGTAGAGTCTCAGATTGCGTCTGCGTTGAACCTGAACTAACAACGTCCGTGTGAGTGATGTTAATGGCGGATTTATTGAGATCAGGGTCTGTATTCATAGGATCAGACTGAGGCGGAGACACCGAGATCGACACAGCAGGCAGTGTTGTGCTTTTCCCTACAATTGGCATTTGAGTTGATCCCCCTTCGGATTGTTGAGGTTTTGAGACGGGGAAAGGATGCTGCGCGGCATGATCGACATTAGGCAAAGTCGGACCAGGAGATACCAAGGCACTAGCACTGCTTCCACTCCTGCCTCTGTATTCCGCAATCTTCTCCTGAAATGACACGGTATTGAGAGTTGAAGACAAGACTTGGCTCAGATCGTCTGCAGAACGTGACCAAGGTTTACGTGATATTGAGCGTAGATCAACGAGAGGCGACGAAATGGATCCTCGTGTTGCGGAGACAACAGGACTCGCAGGAACACTCGGCGAGGGGTGAACATGACCAAGAGAAGCTTGAGGAGCCTGGGACAGATTAAGCACAGACCTAAGTGAACGGTCCGGAATGTTGAACTGTCAAAACTTGGACGGAGGGAGCAGCTCACCGACTCGCAACATAGCCGTCTAAAATAGGCCTCGGATCTGTCGGTCTTGAAATTTTATGTTTCCTTGCTCCAGTAGCATTAGTTGGCCTGACCTCAACAGAGGCTGCAGCAGGACCGGTGGACGAAGGAGGAGCTTTTGAAGCAGATGCAGAACGCACGAACCATGACTTGGGTTTTGCGAATAAATGGGCGAGACCAGAGGGGGACGCTGAGCGTGACGACAGACTGGGTGAGGACGGTGGATTGGGAGCAAGAGGGTCTGGAGGCGGTGCGAGTGCACCGGGCAACGCTGTGCCTCTGCGTCGGTTCATAGAGGAGGATGCGGCAAAGGAACAAACAAAGCAAAGTTGTTGTTTGGTGTAATAATCTGCATTCTTAGTTCCCAGTCTCTAGGGCTTGTCACAGCTGTCAGCCCAGCACTGTCATATCGTCTCAATAGACTATAAATATAAATACCATTCTTTGTCGTTCATAAATTACCAACACATGTACTGACTGCCAGTCTTGACATAAACACATGTTCGGGTATCTCCTGTCGACTTTATCAAGCATCATCAATCTTCGGGAGATAAGAGGGAAGCGAACAAATTTGCTGATGCTCTTCAACGTTAATCCGACAAGGGTAGTCTCCCAGCCGAGAATGTCGGGACTAAAGGAGCACGGTCATCGTACCAAGTCGTGCCTGGCCATTTGTCAGTCTTACCAGAGTCGTTTTTCTCTTCATGAGGTCGTTTCTCCCTTTCCTATTACAAATCACAAGAGTTCATCTTGCCGTGAATGCTGTATTCATTATCCCACGCAGTTAATAATCTAAAAAATTCGTGTCCATTGTTGGGCATTCTTCTCCCCCGAAATTACGTTGATTTAATCTCCTTTCATTCCTCTGATGGTGGCGCCAGCATTCTCTGTCAATGTGGCGTCTTCATCCCTGAACAGGGCTTGTTGCCCCTGGCAACATGAATCCAGTAGCAATTAGAAAATACAGACACCTCAACTCGAAGCCAGAATCGTCTTCACATTGGTGCTCGATTGGGCGAGCAGTCAGGTCCGAAATGTTACGAGCACCGTCCTTCTTTGAAGAATCTTCAATATGAGCCAAAGTGTACTACGATGTGGAAACACAACTAAAGGCCAGTACTCGAAAGATGGACATATAACTTTCAGTCTCGGGGTTGCCTTGACAGATCGACTAAATCTCGCTGCGAACGGTCGAACTCAGTCGATCATCCTTCAAAAGTATGTTCATTGTTCAAGTCTAACTACATCATACACCTGAGATAGTGCACATTTCCCAGAGGATATTATCACCGCAGTCATTATTCATCGCTTCTAGTCTCGATGCCGAAAGTAATAGTCCTAGTGATCAGATCACCTTTGTGCCTGAGCTTCAAATGCAGTTGAACTTTAACCCCCCTCAACCGCAACTGAAGGACATAATGAGATGATGGCATCATATCCACTTCCGCATCGAGAGGTGATCGACATATTGATAGATCCAATCAGAACATGGAACATCTTGATGCTTGTTCCTAACGTCCTGCTCGGCTAGGAACCTACAAACACATGACACAATTTCAGCTTCGAAGACCAATAATACTTCATCATCTCTGCCCCAAGTCAGATGATTGTATCATCCAAATCCTTAATTATTCAAGTTTCATGGGACCTTGGAACTACAGGACGACATACAGAGAGAAAAGCACAAAAAGAAAACATAAAAAGACGACAAGAATAATAAACAATCTGTCAGTCTCAGTCGCAGGAACTGAAGAGTAGTCCTGCCCGGATTTACTCTCCATTAACCACATCGGACTGCAAGATAACCGTGGGCTTCAGCAATACAGCTTCATCCCACTCCCCAGTCCTTTTAGGCCTCTTCACAGCTTTGACCAGACCTAACTTGGTGGTACAAAGCACCTTGTCCCCAGTTCCTCCAATCTGCTCGTCGCTAACTACCTCCATAGTCATCTCAGTGTAGACCACATCTGGTGCTATGTATAATGCCTCTAGATCGCACTGGACAATCTCTTCTCCGATCACCTTGTTCAATTTCTTCGCCTTTTCCAACACTTCTCCGATCTTGTGGCCGAACGTCTCAATCAGGTATTCTTGCAGCGCTGTCGAATCGTTATGCCACCCTGCTGTGAGAATGATGTTCACGAAGGCGTTGACCATGTATATCGTTAGATCTGGTTCTTCAGCAAGCATCCTCTGGAGATGTATGCGAGTAAGCGCTCGCCAGCGTCCTGATACTGTTTGATCCTCTGACAATTTTAAAAAATGATCAGCAGAGATCAAGCATATTAAGACACGATGTATACCCACCGATCTCTCGCACTCGGGCGTATACTTCACTTAATAGGTGCTCGTCTTCTGGATTTTCGAAATACCAGGACGAAATGATCCAGTGCATGTACGCAGTCATACTTGCCTGCAAAGCTATCCTCACTGCGTCCTCGTCTCCATCCGTGTCTGACCGCTGAGGCGCTTGCAATAATTCCACCATGTTCAGTCCAAGGATCTCTGTAGCCCCTAGGATAGCTTCCTTCAGTTCATCTGTTGTGTCTTCGGAGGGAGCAGGTCGGCCGGTATTTGCCAAAGCTCGTGCGACTCTATGTGCTACCTCCATGATCTCTTCATTGAGCGCTTTGAGAAGAATAATCACTTCATCCTCAGAGATGGTATCCTGCGCCACCAAGTAGGGGTCAACTTCCCGTTCTCCCTTTCTCTTCTCTTCCTCAGCCTTCTGTCTCTCCTCCAGTTCTTTCTTCAGCCGCTCAACGTCATCCCGCAATCTCTCGGTTTCTTCCATTGCCTTTGCTACTTCTCCCTCCTTCTTCCCCGCCTTCTTCTCCGCCTCCTCGTCTTCCAGCAACTTCTTCAGTCCTTCTGCTTCATCTTTTCCCGTTCTCTCATCCTTGTTCTGAACCCACTTTCCAAGTTCTATACCCTCGATTCCTTGTCTTCGGTCATCGTTTACTTTCCCCAGAACTAATGAAGCTGGCCAAGAAAAGAAGTTGCCGATTTTCTCCGCAAGATACGATAATAACGAGAGCATATTCGACCCTGTTTGTTCCCTTGGGGTAGATTTCGTAATGAATACCCACTCTCGAACCGTAATGATTGGGATCTTTTCCTTGAATATAAACCAAAACACGGACACCCGGACCGAATAGTTATAGGTCCCCCAAAAGAAAAGTGATCACAATTGCCGTTCCCCCGATGACTAGTAGAGTCTACTGGTTCGCTGAAGGAATGTTAGACGTGGCAGTAGTAGTCGTGGAAAGTTTGTTATAGGCAAGGAAAGCCGTGAAGGGACTGATATTTCCAAAAGAATGTAGCGTTCAGTGTATGTCTGTATGTGTGTGTGTCCGTGAAAAGCGTGGCGTGGTCGCGGCGCCTTCTTCCTGTACTCCGTGTCTGATATACTTTGCCTTTGTGCGTGGTAGATACCTGGACTCGGGGCCTTTTGTTTCGAGTTGTCTAAGTGAAATGTGTCATGCGAAGAACAGAATGAAGATATATAGCAGGTCATACCAGGCAATGTTTAAGCCATGCGCAGAGTAGATGCCCGGCTACGTTAACGCACAAAGAGTGAAGCCTTTCAAGAGAAACAAATGGGTGAAACGCCACAACGAGAAACCCAACGACACCAAAGAAAAAAAGTTGTTTCTTTTTGCCAATTGCTCGCGGCCAATGCTTCAAGAGAGTACAATCAGGAAGAGACCCAGTTCTTTGCAAACTAGAGTTCTTCTCAGGGTTGAGTCAATACGAATGAAAGACGTGCACTACAAGGAGTAATTAGTGAGTAATATGAAACGATATTGATGACATGCACCTTACGCACGCGACCACCTAAGAGAATGAAATGAAATTGATGCATTCGCAGACAGTCCGGGGAACCGTTGGTCAAATTTATCTTCTAGGACTTGCATTGCATTTGAAATTAACCTTCTGTCTCATAGAAATCGAGAACGCTGAACTTTGAGTTTATGGCAATGTTATTGATTGCTCTCGCGTCCCCCCTCCCCACTCATTCCTGACACCCCAAAGTAATTGCATGTGTGATCAAAACACTGTGCATTGTACAGAGACACTGCCAAATTCTTTTGATATCTGTGGTGTTACGCTTTCTAGAATAAGCTGGCTCGTCCTCCGAAATGCACGAGGCAACGGGGGCGTGTTGTCGGGATGGCGAAATAAAAAATAGCTACATGTAACATCGTCGACCCTCAACGTTTCATCCACACCCGCGTTTGAGGTACATGCATGCATATCGAATGCAAGGGTCACTTCTGACGTTCAGCCTCGAGGCTTGAAAGGCCCACACGTTGAGATGACTTCCATCATCACTGATGGTCGAATGGACACGCTTTCTATAATATCCATCACTTGTCATCGAGTGTCAAAGTGTCCTTCATGTTGGATAGATCAGAAGAACTAGTGTTTGAACTGATTAAACGACAGGGCAAGATATGAGAAGAGAAAAACAAGCTCGATTGCTTGAATTGGAGAACATGTTGACCCAGATCTTCGCCAAGCGCCCACTGAGTATAGAAGATAGATCATGTCAGCTTAACGAGTCTAATTGCGTCACATAGTAGGTGGACCGGGTTTCGAAAGGTAGAATAAAGTAGTTCAGGTCACTTTTTTTTGAGTTCTTTCCCACAGCATCGGGTCACTGGTATTTGTGAACGACATGAATGGCATTCAGACAATAGTATCAAGCGATAATCTCCTTGAGAGTCTCCTGAAGGATTACCTTTGGCTTCAGTACTCGTTCTTGACCCTCTACAAATTTACTGTCTTTGGTAGTGAGATACAGACCCAGTCCAAGGGAACATGCAACAATCCCCCGTCTTTCCTGCTCTGCTCCATCTTCATTCTCATACTCTAGGTCAGTTAGCGATGGATCGTAAGTGTCCCCGGAATTCACAAGATAGGGTCGGATGTCAACGGAGGTGATACCTTCTCCAATCATTCTCCGGAGTTTAAAACATTTGTCAAGCAACGGGCCGATACGTTGCTCAAACTCTGTCGCAAGTTCCTCATGAACCTGCTGCAAAGCGATATAACCACATACAACTGGCAGTGCGGCCAGCGCACGGATTACAATATTCGATATCTTCACTCGAGTGTCTGAGGAAACATCATTGGAAACGCCCAAACAAAGGGCTCGCCAACGACCAGCAACAGCTTGGTCATCTGTGGAGAATTAGCTCAACCCCGAAAGGACTAGAATTCGTCTAGCCTCACTTTGAGACGTAACATTTATGTACACTTCATTGAAATCTTTGCTCAACTGCAGATCAGCGGGGAACCAAGCCTGAATTATTGCAGAGCACCATTGCACCAGAATCGCTTGCCACCCAATTTGGATTGCTAACGAGTCTTCCAAGTGTTGGTGCTCTACCACTTGCAAAAATCCAGTTAATGGGCCAACTGACAATACACGTTGGCGGAACATCTCCCGTCGCTCAGGCTCCTGGAAGTGCCTCTCCGTCACCTGCACCTTGTCAGCAACGATGGATGTTAACTGAAAGATTTCTTCATTTAAAGCTTCCATAGCTCTAATGACTTCAGCCTGGGACAGGCTGTCTGCTGTGGAGAGGAATTTCTGGGCAACAGCTAGTTCCTTCGTCACTCGCTTTGACTCCTCGCGTCGACTAGCCCTTTGATTGAGCTTCTGCTCCACTTTGGTTATCTCCGCACTCAACTCTCTGACCTTGTCCTTTAAATTTCGTTCGTCCTCATGGGCTTTCTCTACGTCGTTCTGGAGTTCGGGCTCGACTACTGGACTGCGCTCAAAAATTTTGCTTATTCGATGGCCAAAATTCTGAACACGGATGGAACGAGGCCGTGGACGTTTGTGAGAGTAGTTGGGCCGTATAGGCACATCTTTCTTGGATTTAAAGAAGCCGATGACAAACATGACGGGACTAGAATGTGTTAATGTGTTAGTTTAACGCCCAAAGACTCGTGCTATTAGAATTGGATTCTCAGCTGGATTATTATACAGTCATGTGATTATGATTCTTAGGGTCTCCTGGAGAATCACCTTTGGCTTCAAAATCACCTCTCTTGTCTGCACGACTTTACCATCCATATCCCGTGTGCTTCGAGTGCATAAAAGACCTACACTGAGAGAGCAGGCCACAAGTCCTTCCTCATTTATCGGCTGATTCACCCCTTCGTCTTCGTATTCAAGATCAGCATGTAGAGGATTGAATTGATCCCCTGGTTTGAGGTAGAATGACGAAATTTCTTTAGAAACCACACCTTCCTTCACATTTCTTCGAAATCTGAGGCATTTGTCAAGAAGAGGCGTGATCCGATCATGAAAGACCCCGGAGAGCTCGTTGTAGGACTCTTCCTGGGAAATGTAACCGCATAGGGTTGCAAGGGCAAGTGCCCTTTCAATAGCCCCATCTGCGAGTGTCCCCCCATGTTTTTGGGGGAAGTCATTAGTAGAGCCTAGTGTTAAGGAACGCCAACGTCCAGCGACAGCTTGGTCATCTGAAGAAACAACTACAAATGAGATGAATTAATTTGAGGTCATAATATGCCTTACTTTGTGACCTTACGTGCTTGTACATGCGTCTTATGTCCTGGTCAACATAGCTATCTTTGAAATCCCATTTCCGTATTACACCAGAGCACAAGCGGGTGAGGATTGCCTGCCAGCCTATCTGCATAGCTAGTGTGTCTTGCAGTTTCTTGGATACCACTAACTCTATGAATTCTGGACTCAAGGTGTGATGGCCCATCTGCTCCCTATACTTCCCACTTTCTTCATCTGTTAGATAGCGTTGTTCATGTAAATGGATCTTATCTGCAGCGATGGCCGCCAGCTGAAAAATTTCCTCATTCAGAGCTTCCATATCCCTAACGATCTCTGCCTCGGATAGGCTATCGGCCGTGGAGAGGAATCTCTGAGAGACAGCCAATTCACCTGTGATCTTCTTCAAGTCTGCTCGCTGAATTATCCTCTTCTCCCTCCTATTGCTTGTTTGTGCTATCTCTTGATCTAACTCTTGATATTTCTCCATCAGACCATGTTCATGTTGGTAAAGTTGCAGTATCTCATTCTGTAGCTTTTCGAGTATTGGATCCGGTGCCAATTCTGAGTCCTTGAGCCGCCTCCAGCGCTCTTGCACTCGATGTGAAAGCTGGCTCCGGTGTTCTTGTTCCTCATCCATGATAGTCTTTTTGGGCGAGCAGTTGTTGAGCGTTGCTGGTAAGTCCTGACGGTGCCAGTGAGAGGATGAGTTTGATGTGTTGAACATGAAGGTGCAAACAAGGGTCTTCTGAAGTCTCTCACAGACAGGAGACAGACTTCATGTAGTACCACTGCTGTAGACCTAAGTAGCATTGGGAATAATCAGTTCCTAAACCTAACGAGAGGAGACATTCACTTCAATGATATTGCTTTTGTGAAATCCATAAAAATCCAGGACGATGATAAGGTATTTAATACAAGTACTCAAATGGCAATCAGTGTCTCCCAGTCGAGGACTGCATCCGAAAACCGAGCGACTCAAGAAGTAGTACTCTCGGTCTCGACTGCAATCCTCTAAATTCACCGCTCTCATTATCGCTAGTACCCTCTATCCTCAGTCCAAGCTCCGTACTCCCTAACACATGACAATTTTTCGCATCCCCCACCCGCTTTAATCCAACATTGAGGCCGTCATCTTGCATTGATTGAGCATCATACCTCTCGCAATATGTAGCAATCCAAGGTTGGAGATCAGCAGAGATAATCCTAGCTTTGACATTGATTCTGATATTCTCTGCCTTCATCATCATTGTTCGGACAAGGGGCCGCACCTTGGACACATCACCTCCCCACCCAGCAGCAGCAGATATTTGCATGAGTTGTTGCGCCTTCTTGTCCGAATATTGCGATAGAAAGTTGTCTGAGGTTCCTTGTGGCTGTTGGCCAAATGTGATCTGTCTCCACTTGCCTGCCACCGTTTGTTCCTCTGCATCGAAGTTAGCAAAGGGCTCAATGTAATTATTGCAAAAAAATTCACCCTTTCCATGAATGTGACTGTATAAGTCACGGAGTGCCATGTCGAGATTTTTATTTTCTAGGTGCCAGGAATCAATGAGTTTCATGCAGGATTCAGTGAGGAAAATCTGGAGGGTCGCTCGTATGAATCCTTGATCATTCAAGCGATTCCCAGCTTGCTGAAAGATTAGAGAAAGAATCTTTCCCAAGTATTTCATATCCTCCAGTTGTACGACCAATCCTTGAGTTTGTAATGGGGTTTCTACAGCTATCTCTGCCGTCTGAACGATAATACTATTGAGATCTTTTATTTGGTGCAGAACATCTTCTCTGGTCACAGAAGACTGCGTGTTGATCACAGCACGAGCGCTCCTAAGTTCTTTCAGCCGCGTTTCGAATAACTCGTCCTCCCATTTCTCCGCATCATCTTTCGCTGTCATGGATCGCAGTAACTTGCTTTTGCGCTCAACCTCGATATTCAAAATTGAGATTCTTTCCATAAGCTCAGCTCTCTCGTGGATTAAAATCTGTCGCAAGTCTTCCCGCCGACCCCGTATGGACTTTTGGCGATCCACAGCCTTTTCCGCTGTGATGGCCTCGCCTTTCTTAGATTTGGGTCTAAGAATGTCAAACGTTGACTGACGACGAGGGGTATAAAACCTCTCTCCAGTCCGCCGTGATTGCAAGACGGGGCCTGGGTCCTCGTTGCGAGATGGTCTCTCAGTCGATCCTTTCGGAAGATCGTGTCGAGGAGACCCTATGTTGAAGGTAGAAATTGCATCGAGAATACGGTTCATGAGGAGGATGGTGGATGTGGTCAGTCAAGAAGTCAATGACAACATGTGGTAGGAAATAACCTCCCACGAGTTTTTTTCACCAGGATAGGGTTTTCATTAGGTTTGATGAGGGGTTTGGAGGGAATTAAGGCCTAGAAAGGCTATTGGGCTTTGCAGCCGGACGAGGAATTTTGTAGTGGGCCGTTCCGCACTTGACTTCACGACACGTTTCTTTACCTCCCGTCCTGTGATCACAGTAACAAGGTATACCTTTGATTATATCACGTAAAAAAACAATGAGTGCCCTTTGATTATATAATTTATCACGTAAAGATCTTCCCGGAACAATGAGCACCTTTGACTATCCCTAAAAACAATGGTCCCGCCCTTTGTCTATATCATTTATCCTTTCGGAAGAATGGACAGTACATGCTTTCTTACTTCTGCCCCCTCGAATCACCCCTTTCACAGCCAAGAATCTGGATACCGGTCAGGTGATACCAAAAGCTGTTAACGACTTAAAAGCCTGTTGGAAACTGCGGAACCCTTTATCCTCCTACTTTCACCCTACTAATATCATGCCGAGAGATAAACACACAGGAGAACGTAAATTACTACTAGCCTTCGACCTAGGAACGACCTACAGTGGAATATCCTACAGGTAATAAACGACACAAATGACACTTGCACTCAAATATAGGTAATTGATCAATTTCCTTAGTATCCTCGACCCAGACCATGCGCCTGAGGTTCAGGGTGTGCATAAGTTGAGCTACTGCAATAGTAACGACTTCTTGCAGCTCTGACACTCAGTCTTAAGGTTTCCGGGACAAGAGATAGCCGGCGGTAATGCGAAAGTTCCGTCTGTCTTATATTACGATATGAACGGGAAAGTTCGCGCTGCCGGTGCAGACACCGAGCGAGATGGAATAGACATTATAGCAGAAGATGAGAAGTGGCATAAAGCGGAATGGTAATCGGCTTTGTATCAACATCTGTCATGATCCAACTCTTTTGAGGCAGGTTTAAACTACACTTGCGACCGAAAACCAAGGAATTTGCTACTGGTCCTGCAAAAATTCCAGATTTGCCGCCCAATAAGACGGTCTTGGATGTTTTATCAGATTACTTTGAATATCTTAACGACTGTGCTAAGCAATGGATCAGAGAGACTCATCCTGGAATTGGAACCAGCATCTGGGAAGGCCCAGAGATTCACTACATTCTCTCACATCCGAACGGATGGGAAGGTCCACAACAGGCTGTTATGAAAAAAGCTGCCGAGAGGGCAGGTCTTATAACTTCAGGGGGTCGCAATAAAATTACCTTTATAACCGAAGGCGAAGCCAGCCTCAATCATTGTATCGAAAAAGGTTTGATGAACGAGTCTATCCAAGTAAGTTGATAGCCTGATCCTTGGAGCTACATCAATTGATGATCTACAATCCAGAAAGGAGAAGGTGTCTGTATTGTCGATGCCGGAGGAGGGACACTTGACATTAGCGCATATGCAGCAAACTCAGATGGAAAGACTTTTGAGGAGATCGCGGAGGCCCAGTGTACTTTCCTATACTTTTCTTTTGAAAGAAACATCTTTAATTTGTTTCATAGGTCATTTGAAGGGGTCAATTTTTGTAACAAAAGCTGCAGTAGAACATTTACGGAGTAAGTAGAATGGTCATTGATTTCTGGTGATACGGGGCCAATACTGGTCAGAAATCCTCAAGGGCTCCAAGTTCGTTAAGGATATCGACGAGATGGAACGATCCTTCGACAAGTCGACAAAATGCTCATTCAGAGATCCTGCTGACCCTCACTTTATCCGAGGCTGTGGATCAGCTCGTGATAGGGATGTTAAACTGAAAATCATGGCAGGAAAGCTTCGCCTTGAGGGGTAGGTGAATTTGATTATGATATTTATAGATGCTGACTCTTCCTGTAGATCGGACGTTGCTTCATTCTTTGAGCCTGCGATTAAATGTATCATTGATGGCGTTTTGGCACAGCGCCGTACCGCCCATAAATCTATCAAGGTAAGTAATCGTTCACTGTTTGCTGAACGCTCGCTCATTTTGATGTCAATTAAATTCAAGAGCGTTTTCCTTGTCGGTGGGTTTTCGGCTAATGATTATCTCTTCAAACGGGTCAAGGATGCTCTCGAGTTGCATGACCTCAGGGTTTTCAGACCTGATACACACCTGTGAGTGTCCAACAGAAATTACAACAAGTAGTGAAGTCTCATCTGACAAATTTCTAAATCCCAGCAATAAAGTTGTGGCAGAAGGGTCAGTCACTTTTGTCCTCGATCACCCTGTTCATTCTAGGGTTTCTCGTCGTTCCTTTGGGGCAGAGATATGGATCAGCTATAAACCATACCTCAAAGAACATAAAAAACGCCAATCCCAATGTTCTCAGCTTTATTCTGGGGAGCTGGGCATCCCAAATGTCTTTAGCGTCATCCTTCCCAAGGTTTTAATTCAACCCCCTCAGCAGGCCAGATAAATTTCCTCATAATTACTGTTTGACAGAATACACAGGTTAAAGAAACCCAAGAATTCCGATGCACGTACAGAAAAGGCGCACCGGATCCTCTTTTCTTGAAAACGATGATCAAGGATATCGTCTGCTATCGAGGGAATAAGCATCAAAAGGAACATCAGTTCATGGACGAAGATCCAAGTTAATATATCCCAGTCATCATAGGAGAACTTCTGACCATAAATTTCAGACAACTACTCGGAAGTTTGTACTGTCAAGGCGGATCTAGCGAATATTCCAATTTCCCTCTGTTTTGGCCCCAAAGGAACATACTATGAAACTGTCGTCGACATAATCATCTTGTTTGGAGCGACGGAATTGAAAGCTCAGATTGCATGGACGGAAAATGTACGTCCTCATACAGCACTTCAAATTTGACTTCGTGTTGATCATCTGGTTTGTAGGGCGTTGAACAAAGGTTTGTCGTAATCCGTCTTCCTCGATGTGCTATGAGAGACTGAGCAGGACTATCAGGGGAGACGCAGAGATCATGTATGAAATGGACTGAGACAAAGCTTGTGTTATGACAGTGATGACAGTGTATTTTTGAATTATAATTCTTGTGTGAGAAATTAAGATCGCGTCAACGTTGGCAATCATTCAGCTTCTAACGATGTATTCACGCATAATACTTGACTTTCATCTGTCCAAATGTCCACCCATAGCTCACAGGCAACCATAAATGAGCTCATTGCAGGAAGTTTCGGTGGTGCGGCTCAGGTTTTGGTCGGACAACCGTTGGATACGATCAAGACTCGTGCACAGATAGCACCCAGTCAGTTGGTTCTCTCTGTCTTTGAGAAAAACACTGAAAATTTCTATTCTCTGCCATAGAGGGCATGTTCGTGAGTCCATACCTTCAATAATGATCGTTCAACTAGAGGTAAATTATCCCCAAGAAAGGACCCATGGATATTCTGGCCCAAACATTGCGCAAGGAGGGTTTTTTCGCTTTGTACAAAGGTTTTTTTTCCAAGTCTCTTTCAACCCCTTTTGAACTTAGAACGTTCGAATTCCAGGAATGTTAAGTCCCCTTCTCGGGATTGCTGGTGTCAACTCGCTCCTTTTCGCTGCCTATGGCACTTCAAAACGAATCATCTCGCCCTTTCCCGATTTTTCATTGAAACAGATAGCTGTTGCAGGTGCTATGGCAGGGGCAGCCAATGCTATACTTGCGAGTCCTGGTGAGCCAAGCAGGATATTCTTCCTGTCTGTTTCCGACCGATTGAATACTAGTGGAAATGTTCAAAGTCAGAATGCAAGGACAATACGGAGCAGTTACTGATAAACGTTTAGGAGGAGTCATTAGTGAAATGTGGAGGGATTGGGGCTTCCGGAAAGGTATTATGCGTGGGTATTGGGTAACGGTTGCCCGTGAAATTCCCGCATACGCGGGGTACGTCCAAATCATCACAGATTTCCGTCTGTCCAGAAAAACTAATAATAAACAGGTTCTATTCAGGTTTGTTCTACTCTCTTTACCGTGTCCGCCGAGGGCTCCTGACGTACTCCCAGCTTTTGAATTCTCCAAGCGGTCTTTTGCAAAGAAATATGGAAATGATATCCCAGTATGGGCGCTATTGGCCTCTGGATCAACAGGTGGTGTAAGTATTGACATCTGATGCAACTTTCGCCGAACTTATGCAATTCTCAAATAACTGAAGATTTCGTACTGGCTCGCATGTTATCCCTTGGGTATGATTCTCTATTCATAATAGCCCAGTTCTCATTGATGTGATAGATGTGGTCAAATCTCGTATCCAGCTCCGTACCGAACCTCCAAAAGGTTTACCAATCCGATACATTGTCAGGGAACTTCGGGAGATAGTGACTGAAGCAGGAAGGTAAATACTCCCAACAAAATTTCAGATGACGGGGCGCTTAGGGCGATAAAAAGTATGGGTGGCCTCTTCCGTGGATTGACACCATCATGTAAGCAATATGCTCATTTGTACGAAACGTATTGACGATTCGTTGCTTAGTGCTCAGAAGGTGATCCCGTCTCGTCATATTTTCATGACGACGCTCATACAGTACGGCAGTATTCCTGCAGCAGGCAGTACCTTTGCCGCGTTTGAGCTGACAAGAAGTGCGTGTTCATTAATGCCCAACACATTTAGATGCTCAAGCCTCACTCTGTTAGATTATCTATTCCAAACCACCGGCGTTTGATCAACCGTCAAGACAGTCCGGACAGCCCATTGCTTTCTGTATTTGTGATGGATGTCTGATCGGACCTTTGGATATGAAGGCAGTATCAACTCCTTTCCAAATTACCTTATGATAAAATAGAATGCTTGGCGAACATAATGTTTCAATTGGGTCCTGGACAGATGGGAAAACCAGCAGGTTGACTCAGGCCCTTGTTTTCTCTACTTCTACATTTTGTCACCTTTTTAATCGAACGGATAAACCTTTTCTCTGCACGTGAATGACCCATCCATTGGACAGCGATAATGGTAAGCTCTCTAATGACCCAAGTCACAAAATTTAGATTTGCCTTTGGCACAATAATGGCGAGGATGATGTCTACTATTTTCAAGGGTTCAATGATCAACAAGTCTACATGTACTAGTCACAATGAACTAGCAGCACAAGGCTGATAAAGTGAAAGATTTTACAAGTAATCTACTAAGTACCACCTGTCGTCAGGTCTGGTCTATATGTGTACTCAGGTATAGTGCCTACAGTCCACCTCCAGGGTCTAAACTTTCTGGTCAGTCCACTTAAGCCTATGGCCTGGCTATAAGAAGATTGAAAGTGATCTGAGTCGATCACATACTGAGAGAGTGATGAGAGTAAAGTTAAACAAAGATCAAGGTGATCAGTGTTCTAGAAGTGAAAACAAGTTCTAGTGTAAGGATCTTGGTTGTGGTTGAGTAACCTTAACCTTAACCCTACTCTAAGTCAGAGTTGACAAAGAGAACTCATTAGAGTCCTTGTTAATTTGTTGTATACTACTTATACACGTTCAACTGTTTGTTTGTATTTACTGATTCAAACATATTACATAATTTAAAAGAAAAGAAATGGAAAAGAAATATAAATATTGACTTAGGGGAATTTGGTGGTTCATGACATAGATAGCATTATCTCTGATAGAGAACTACAGTTTGCAGCAAGTGTTATAAGGGAGCTGAACTGTATGTTAGGAATTGAGACAAAATTGTCTACAGCATTTTACCCACAGACAGATGGCCAGATAGAAAGGATAAATCAGGAGTTAGAACAGTATCTCTGCATATTCATTGATCATTGACAAGAGCAATGGTCCAAGTAGTTAGGAATAGCAGAGTTTGTATACAACAATAAGATGTACATACGAACTAAGGTGTCATCTTTTCAAGTGAACCAAGGACAAAATCCTAGAATGGGGTTTGAATTGAGAAAGAAAAGGAAGTACAAGGGAGCCAAGAGATTTGCAGAAAGAATGAGGTATATGCAGGAGAAAGTGAAAGCAGTGCTATAGAAAGTGCAAAAAGATATGAAGTGGTATGCAGATAGGAAGAAAGGAGAAGTAAAAGAATACAGAGTAGACAACTTAGTGCTGCTCAGCACTAAAGATCTCAAGTACCAGATGGTCAGAAGATGTACAGAGAAGTTCATAGAATGCTTTGTGGGACCTTACAGAGTGAAAGCAATTATTTCTAGTAACGTAATAGAATTAGAATTGCCAAGTATGATCAAGATACATCCAGTAGTTAATGTTAGTAGAGTACAGAGATACAAGTCACAAGTTAAAGAATAGAGAAAGGAAATACCACAACTAGTGATGATCAAAGGAGAGGAAGAATGGGAAGTAGAAAAGATTATGAATAAAAGGAAGATATGAGAAAGAGACAAATATCTAGTGCAATAGAAGGAATGCACAGCCAAGGAAAGTACATAGAAGAGCAAAGAAAACTTGAAAAATACAATGGAATTGGTAAAAGACTTTGAGAGGGAATATTGCAGAGAGGAAAAAAAAGAAGTAAGATAACAAGAGGTAGAAGAGGATAAAAAAAATTTTAGCAGAGAACTACTAGGAAGATATATGGCAAAGCTATCATATAGATGGGGAAATAAAAAGTACAATAGAGAGTACTGGAAACAAATGGAGGAAAACTAGAGATGGTGGAAAAGAAATCTGTTCTCAAGATATAATAGGAACCCATTTCTGAAAAGAATAAAGGAAAAAAAGAATGAGTACAAGGAGGAAGTGGTAGAAGAGTGGAATGAAGAAAAGGATGAGGAAGATCGACAGAGAATTGAAGAAAACAAGAAGTATCTAGAAGAACTAAAAGATGAAAAATGCAAAATAGGTAACCTAAGGGACCCATATGACAAACTATGAGAGAGTATTGTTCATCAGTACCGATGGTCCAATTCAGTATGCAATTGACACGCTCGTTTTGGAAGATCCACAACGTCTTAGCTACGAATCGTGCCAGACGTCTTCGTAGAACCTGCTGTAGTGATAAAATCAGCTTGAAGACCCTTCAAAGAAGGATGTTTCCCCAAGCAATCATGTCTTTTTGCCACTTTAAACGGTTTGCTGTTGTTTATACTTTGGGCGCCATTCTTCCCAAATCTTGAACAGGTCACTTGGCTGATTCCCAAAATTATTATGAAACTACCACTTAGCCAGGGGCCTTTGTTGGTCCTTTCTCGATCACACTCAGTTGAGAAGAGCTTCTTGAAAGAAATTGATAGCATGACAAGTATATCGGGAGTCCTATACAATGTTAGGAATGGGCAGACATCGATCCTAAAAGAACAAATTGAAGATTCTGTCGATGCGATTGCGACTATCAAAAAAGTCCTCGCAAGCTCTGATCTGCCATTCTTTTGAGCTCGTCCTGTGCCTCTCTCGCGGGTCGTGAAATTATCGGCTTTTCGTTTGCGGCATTCTCAAGCGTTTTTTGAGCAACATTTCTCAGCAGCCCAAGTTTTTGGAAAAGGTTGGGTGAATTATCCGGATTCTCAAAGCCATCGTCTGGTTTGAGAACTGCTCGTAAAACATAAGAGGATAAAACAGAGGGCTGCGTCCCACTCGTTAAGTATGTCCTAGGGATGACGTATGAATTCCTGAAAATGGTTCTCGAGCAGAGATCACGTACTCCACAGTTTGACGAAGGGATTCAGGTTGATCCGAGAGTGCCACAACAAGCAAACCAAGCGAATGACAATATTGTTCTGGGGAGCAGGTCAGCCTGACTGCTGCGAATAATTCAACACAATTTTTTTTACCTTCGTGACTTGCATTGAAGCTATCGAAGGTTAGGTCGATACAGGCTTCTCGTGCTTTACCTCCAAGATTTTGTGAAGCATTCCACACCACCTTTGCCAAGGCGAAAACAAGACTACTTGCAACAGCATCATCACTACTCTTCACTCCAGTGATAAGCTCGGTGATCACGGGGTCTACGCGAGTTTGGTGTTTCATCAACTCGCCTAGGGCATTAGCTGCTCGGCTGCGAACAGTGTTGCTTGATGGATCGCTCGCACTCTTAATAAAGGTGCGTTGTAATTGTGGGAAGAAGGGTTTGACAAATACAGGTATGCGTTCTAACATAGAGGTCAGAGCACTAAGGATGGCGACCTTGACACCAGGGGGATAAGTAGCTGCTTGTGTCGCTACACGAATGAGTGGGCCTGTGAATGGCACGACGAAAGGTTTGATAGCACTTTCCTCTGTCCTTTCTACTAGATCCCCGATAGCATACGCAGCCTGTTCTCGTTGTTCATTGCTTCCCGTTGTGAGGCCAGCAATAATAACTGGGACTGTGGGTGCAATACCCTTTGGGAGGCTAAAACCAGGGACGAAACTACCAGGTGTTCCTGTAGATTCTATACTTCTGCGGAGTGGAACAATTAATGGCTCTAACTCATCCTTAGGAACCGACTTGATGAACACATCTAGCGCATGTAAGGCTGCTGTGTGAACGGAAGCAGCCCGATCTTCCATCAGAGAAACCAACTGGCGAGTCCAGTCGATACGATACAAAGACGCATCGAGCCCGGATACCTCACAGAAAATTGCGTACAGGTTACAGGCACTGACCCTTCGCTGGGGATGATCATCTTTAGCCCTAATAGTTGTTGAACAGGGTATCTTTTGGGTAAGGTGTAGAACTTACCACCCAAGAAGCACCATCATCAAAGTATTTAATCCTTCAGCATCGCTGATAGAGGCGAGGAGTGCTCTGATAGCGTCACCCAGAGCTTCCTGCAGTTCTTCATCTTTGTCTTCTTCCAACACTCGAACAACAGTGCTCATGATCACATTCAACTTCCGACTCAAGGCATTTCCAGCAACAGTGACAAGGGCTGCCAGTGCCCGGGCATTGAAAGCAGTCATAGGAATAGCAGTCAGTGTTGGTATCAAAACCGGGAACACTGTCGTAGCTCGAACCTGAATAGAAGTCAACATCATCATTTGCGCCAATGCACAGACTTACAGCCATAACTTCATGAAGTGCTTGAAGTGCAGTTCCAGACCCCTTTCCAGGCTGCTGCAGTGCTTCAAGAAGAGTTGGAATTGTTTGATCAATAGCTCGTCCACCAATATGCTCTTGTAGGACATCAAAGGTTTGGGCAGCCGCAGAGCGGACGTTAGCCTCATCGTCAACTAGCGAAACACGGACGATAGTGATGATATCGTCTTCATGACCTTCCCTTTGACTGCCAGTCGTGCTCCTCCTGGGAAAGGGATGAGCGTAAGCACTCAGGACTCTGCAAATTCCAAAGTACGAACATAACCTCGCTGAGGGTCAGACAAACACCCTCGCGTGTTCTGGTATCTGTTGACTGTGCCAATGTCTTCAAGAGTCGTATGATCTCACCGACTATTCTTTCTCCAAACTTGCGTGAGATATCGGCAACAGTTCTTCCAGCCGTCTATAACCCGTTTAGTCTGTGAAGGAGAAAGAAACAGGGGTGACTTGTCACCTCTTGCTGCTCCGGTTCACCACCAGATATGACGAATATGATCTGATTCAAGAGCTCAGGAAGTATTTCTCGAACTGAAGAAGATGAGAACCAGGTCCGCTGTAGGATGACAAGAACTGACCTGTCTTGGGAGTGTTGTGTACAAGTGCCTTCCAGATTTGCATGGAAGACTGGCGGACAACAAGAACGCCATCTTGACGAACAAGATATAAAACCGACAAAATACGGTCACGACGTTCGGACCCGAGCACCTTAGTCAGTGCACGACGCGAAGACTCTGCGACTGCTGCATCAGCCTCGTCTCCTTCCTCATCACCATCGGAGATTTTCCCAGATATCCCCGACACCTTGAATAAAAGCTCTCCGACAAGGGTGATGGAAGATTGCTGGACAAACAATCAGTAATCGTCCTCGCCGCGATGATATCGAGCTTACTCTGATACGCCATCCGGGATCAAACATCCCACGTTCGAGCTCAGGTAATAGCAGGTCGATTGCTTTATTTGAATAATTTGTAACGACCATACGACCTGCGCGCATGGCTGCTTCACGCACATGTTCTTCAGTGTCGGAAAGACCGCCAAGGATTGGAGGGATGATCTTGGATAAGTGAGGCTGGAAACGGGTTCCAAATGTGGCTGGTAGATAGACAAGCAAGGACATAAATCCTGCACGAACGGTTGATTTTGGAGATCGAGCATTGACGATGATGTCTGGTAGAAGACCTTCCATTCGTTCCATACCAAGGCCTGCGAGCACCTCGCTAAGACCTTGAGCAGCTCCTTGTCGGTCTACCCCAGATGTATCTGATTTCAATGTACGAAGAAGGCTAGGCACGAGATCTGGGAAATGAACCTCCCCAAGTCGCTCAACCAGGGTACCGAGGGATTTAGCTGCCGTAGCTCGAGCCTCTGGTACAGGGTCAACAAGAACTTGATGAACAAGTGGCAGGAGATTGTCAAGATATGGGACAAAATCTTTTGATTCCGTAAGTGAAGCAAGGTTGCCAACAATTTGAGCAGCTTTCTTTTTTGTTTCTGCACCTCTTTCCTTCAGACCTCGCTCAATAATTGGAATAACCTGGCTAATTTTCAGTAGAACCGACAATCGTAAGGAGTCATCCTCACCAGGGCCAAAGACGAGTGATCGATATAGTGCATGAATGACATTTTGAGTAAAGATGCTAGAGCATTCGGGGTCTTCAAGGGGTCTACCAATGCCTTTAGGAGTGTAGGGACAAGAGACTGGATCTCTGGATTGCTGATTACTTCACCGAATTGCTTCAAACTCTTGTTTGCAGCAGATTTGACTTGGGCATGAGAATCCATGAGGACGCCAGTGAGGCGTGGAATAACAATGGGGAGGGAAAGAGAAAGTTGCTTGGGCGAACAATAAGCCATCATGCCCAATACCTCGATGCAGCCTTTCTTCGTCCTCCATTGCTTCTCGTTCAACCCATCCAAGAGTGTTGGCAGGATGAGCTTGAGCCCATACCCCGAGAGTATACGCATTATCACTCGTGCTGCATCTTGAGCAGCCTCGCGAACATCATTTGAGGAGTCACCAAAACCATATAAAAGGACTGGCAGAACAAAAGTTATGTAGGGCTCAAACAGACGTCCAAGAGTACTGGACAGAGTCTCAAAAGCAAACATGACACCTTGACGAGATTCATATTGCTTCTTCTCTTCGGAAGCAGTCTTGAGCCTCGCAATGACACTGAACTCTTTCATGCCTGCGATCCCGGTACCACGTAAAATACCCGCCAGTCCATAGGCAGCTCCACGACGAGCAGCGTACTGAGATGCATTGAAGAGTTGATGAAAGAGGTGGTCAATCAGGGAAGAAAGCCTAGGTTGCATCAGTCTGACCAGAGGGGAGAGGCAATCAGATACAGCCATTTGAACTTGCTCAGACGGTGTTGCTAGCGTTTCAACAAGGCGGTCTACAATGACAGAAATCCTGTGATCAGACGCTTCCAAGTGTCTTGCCACTCGACCAAATAAAATAACGACAGCTTCTTTGATTTGATCATCTGCCTCTGTTGGAGGCGTTTTCGTGGTGAGGTGAGACTCAAACAAGGAAATGAGATCAGCAAGACATTGATTACCATGCAATTCGATGATGGTGGTTCCTGCGGCAAGCATGGCCTTACGCACCCCCGGAACTCGGTCACCAAGTGCTTTGTCCTGGATAAGGAACTGAAAAAATGGTTCCAGGAGGTCATTAGTGAAGCAAGGCGCAATGCATCCAAAGGCTTGTGCGGTAGACTGTCTTGCTTGCCAAGGATCTTGCCGATCGACAGTGTGTGCCAAGACCATTCCCTGTTTATTTTCAATGAGTTACTATGTATAATAGATAGGATAAAGCTGAATACAAACATATTCATCATACTCCGGTAACAATACTTTGGCCTGAAGACATAGTATTCAAGAGAGCATTTAACAGGCCTCAGCCACGCACCTTTTCGCGATAATATTCTTGTAAGGTCATCACTGTTGCTTGGATAGTTTTGGGCCATTGCTCTACACTTTCACCGATAGCAACAGCCACACTAGAACGAACATAGGCGCTTTGATGGTCTAAGAGAATAGAGACTTATTGAAAGCCCGATTGTTGGTTAATTGATCTTACCAAGATACATGGACAACTCGTCCATATAGGTACTAGGTACGTCCAAACCATTATCCTCCCAAGCATGCTGTGCAAATCTGGCATTCTGTTCATCGTCATCATGGCAGGCGATCCATAGCTCTGGCGACCAATCCAAATCAGTGAGATCAAAAGGCTGCGATCAATATACGAAATTAGAGTTTTCACTGCTATCAAGCCTGAAAACCTACTTGAATTGCCTGCAAACACGCGTTTCGAAGGTGCGACTCTGTCATGAGGGTACCCTTCAATAAAATATCTACCTCTTCACGTGTTGCAGTAGACGAGATGACTTCCCCGAAATCGATCAATGTAGCGGACCCATTCTTGCTCAACTTAGGTTGGGTACGAATGAGGTACAGCACTTGTTTCATTATATCCTTGCGAGGATATGCAGAATCAGAGACTATTCAACTCAATTCGCAGTCTGTCTGAATTAGGATGACACTCACATTCACTACAATGGAACCTGATGAAATCCAAAGTGAGTGTGACTTGTTCCAGAGCCTCTTCCTCTTCATCAACCGCGATCCCACCTTGTTGTACTACCTGCTCCAAGAGAGGGAATGAGTATGAAAAGGTTGCGGCGTCGAATGGCGCTTGTTCAGCTAGGAAGCGTAAGCGGTAAAGTACTCGTATAATCAAACCTAAAAGAGCCAGTCAACACCCAATAACAATCACAACACAAACCAATTTACTCTTCAGCGGCTCGGCTTGCAGTTCCTCTGGCACCAAATCTATTTTTAAGCTTCTCAGACTTGCGATACCCAACCATTGACCAAAGCTGTCCAGTCTCTCAGAACAGCACTTGGCAAGCTTCTATAGAAGGAATGATTAACTTAACAAATACAAAATGAAGATGTCTTTGCTAACCAGGTAGACATTGAAACCTCTCTCCCCGACGAGGATCTTCCCGGTTTTGAGTACACCCTCGAGTAGCAACTTGATGATAAGGGCGATATATGCAGGGAAGTCATCTACATCTGCATTGACAACGCTCTTCACCAGGGCAAGACCTCGTTCAAGTCGAGTCTTGATACCAAGGACCCGCTGTCTCGTCTGCTGTTCCTTCTCTAGCTGAGCAGTCACCAATGCTTGTTGTGATTTCGTAAGGACTGGAGCAATGCCTTTTTTACTTGCAAGGGATTTTCGTACTTCTTCATCCCATTTTGCCATCTGTGCATCTTTTCCTTTAACCACTCTTGACGATTCTTTATTTGACGATAGAACTGGATCGTATTGATAGAGTCAATAGTACGCCTCAAAGCAAGGTAAAAACTCACCGTCAACGAAAGTTGTTCCTTCTGGGGTCTGCCAAATTCCATAATCAAGATCAGTCAGTGAATTAAGGATGATGGGATCCAAGTCAGCCTTGAGCTGATCCATGACACGGGGAAGTACAGTAGTAGGGGCTATGAACGTCAGCATAGTGGTAGAACGATAACTGGCTTCAGGAAACCCATACTACAAGGCAATAAGCTATAAATTTGACGTAGGTAAAGGGATGCTAACCTTGGCATCCATCGTCGTTGAATGGAGGACCAACCGCAATAGCTTATCTATGTGTTTTTCAATCAATTCTTTTGGATCTATCGCTGCCTTATGGCACATATCAATCCACGTCTGTCTTGTTGGTCCGGCTGAACGTGTAGACATCAGACCATGTTGGTATCACGAACCAAAGGCAGAGACCCACATATGCGCTCATGATGAGCAATAATAACCAGATTGGTGACAAGTATCTCCTTCAATTCCATTTCGAGGTCTTTTCGGTATGCAACAGCGCTAAGTAAGAAGGAAGCCAATCGCGCATGTTTGATGCGAGCATCTGCAGATTGATCCACAGACTTGGTTATAGATGAGGTGAGTGAAGCAATCATTGCTTCCCCGGCCAGCGTCGTTGTAAGCTCGGGCTCCCATTGAGCAGCATCCTGAATCATGTTGTTCGTGGACTGACGGGTATCTTTGTGTGAACTTGCGACCGCAAGGTGGTATAGGACAGAGCCGAAGTTCGATCTACCAGGGAGGATAAGGACAACTCGGAGAGGGAGATTCTATGTATACCTGACGACATTATTCCTTTTCAAGTCCTTCCGAAAATACCTCATAGCCACTTTGATGGCACGCAGTAACCATTTTTCTTCACCTTCTTCTTTCACTTTGAGATAAACTTTGTCCCATAGCAGGAATGAGGGTTTGGCGCCGCCTGCCGCAATGGAAGTTATCACTACATTCTTCGAAATGACATCACCTGTATATTCCATTAATTAAACCGTCACGAACACATAATTTGTACTCACTGAACTGCTCTAAGCACAGTAAAGGCCCGAGGAATACCGCAACCGCGACATAACCTTCCAGAGCACCTGCTGGGTTACTCAACAGATTCCCGGAAGCGTTCTTCAGTGAAGCCTCAAAAGCTGGTATAAGAGCACTCGCAAAAGAGACACCCTTTTCTCCGTCCAGGAAATCACCACCCTCATAGAAGATGTCTCCTGCCATGGATGCAAAGGCCCTCCTTGTGGCCGGTTTTGAGTTGTTCATCTCCTTGACGATTAATTGCGTGACGTTGCAGAGTTTGTCAGTATCAGTTTTCAACAGGAAAGCTACATGCATCCCCAAAGAAGGAGCAAGGGCGGCAATGGCACCTTCATTCGACTCTTTAGACAAAAGCGGAATTGAAGTTTCAAGGAGGTATTGCGAGACTGTTGTTGCAGGTTGTAAGAGTGCGAGCATCGAATACAAGGCTATACGATGATCTGGCCCAGTTGATCTACCTGCCTTGGGCAATGCAAGTACA
>Ga0153955_100055_pt1 | contig 79330 bp, 87 predicted proteins | sample TSFL039MetaG_FD_104744 | JGI IMG/M metagenome (GOLD analysis project Ga0153955, IMG submission 104744) | Attine ant fungus gardens microbial communities from Florida, USA - TSFL039 MetaG | ecosystem: Host-associated > Fungi > Mycelium > Unclassified | place: USA: Florida, Wekiwa Springs...
GAGTTGTGTACACTACTTATACATGTCCGATTATTTGTCCTTATTTACTGATTCGATGTTATTACATAATTAAAAGAAAAGAAATATAAATATTGACTTAGGGGAATTTGGCGGTTCATGACAAGTAGCACAAAGTAGATATGATGAAAAAGATACAAGTAACTAATGAGCACTGCTCAATTGTAAGGTCTTGTCTAAGCTAGTACCTGAGCTTGGTCCTAGCTGTCCATCTCTGGGGTCTAAACTTCCCAGTCAGTCCACTTAAGCCTGTGGCCTGGCTATGAGAAAGTTGGGAATGATCTGAGTTAATCACATACCAAGGGAACAATGAGAGTAAAGTTGAACAATGATTGAGGTGATTGGTGTTCTGGAAGTGAAAATGAGTTCTAGTGTAAGAGTTTAGTCTTTTGGTGAGCAACCTCAAGCTTAACTCCACTCTAAGTCAGAGTTGATAAAGAGAACTTGTTAGAGTCCTTGCTAGATTGTGTACACTACTTATACAAGTCCAATTATTTGTCCTTGTTTACTGATCCAACATTATTACATAATTAAATGAAAAGAAAAATAAATATTGACTTAGAGAGAAAGGGCGATTCATGATATCCAGTAGTTAATGTTAGTAGGGTATGAAGGTATAAGTCACAAGTGGAGGGACAAAAGAAAAAAGTGCCACAACCAGTGGTAATTGAAGAAGAAGAAGAATGGAAGGTTGAGAAGATTATGAACAAGAGAAAAGTATGAGGAAGAGACAAGTATCTGGTATGATAGAAAGGATACACAGCTGAGGAGGATACATGGGAGAGCAGAGAGAACCTAAAAAATGCAATGGAGTTGGTTGAGGAGTTTGAAAAGGAATACCATAGAGAAGAGGAAGAAGAAGTAAGATGGTAAGAAGCAAAGGAAGATAAAAGGACATTCAGTAAAGAACTACCAGGGAGATACATGGCCAAGTTGCTCTATGAATGGGGTAACAAGAAATACAACTGGAAGTACTAATGTAAGAGTTTAGACTTTGGTGAGTGACCTCAGACTTAACTCCACTCTAAGTCAGAGTTGACAAAGAGAACTCGTTAGAGTCCTTGCTAGATTGTGTGCGATACTTATACAAGTCCAATTATTTGTACATGCTTACTGATCCGATGTAATTACCTAATTAAATGAAAAATAAATAATGACTTAGAGGAATTTGGTGGTTCATGACAACTAAAGACAAATAGAAGAAAACTGGAGATGATGGAAGAAAAATCCATTTTCCAGGTATAATAGGAACCTGTTTCTGAAGAAAATGGAAAAAGAAAAAGAGGAGTATAAGGGAGCAAGAATTAAAGAGTAGAATGAAGAAGAGGATGAGAAAGATCAACAGAGGATAGAAGAAGATAGAAAATACTTGGAGCAGCTAGAGGATGAAAATCAAGATATGGGTGATCTAAGAGACCTATACAATGAATTATGAAGAAGTCCTTGGGATAAGGACCCTTGAGAGGGGGGTAGTGTCATGAACCACTCAATTCCTCTGAGTTAATATTTATTTTATTTTTATTTTATTTTTTTATTTAATTATGTAATAATGTTGGATCAGTAAACACAAACAAACAGTCAAACTTGTATAAGTAGTATACACAATCCAGCGAGGACTTTAATGAGTTCTCTTTGTTAACTCTGACTTAGAGTGGGTTAAGGGTTAAGGTTACTCAACCACAACTCAAAGCCTTACAGACTTCACCTCAGATATCACAGTAAGTATAAACAGCTGAGAGAAGTTATTGGAAGCTAAGACCTTATAAAGATCTCCTAGTCCAGCTATTTTACTATACCTATCTATAACAAATGATGATGCAAGTTAGCTCACATTACTGTATGGAGATGGTAGAGCCCTCTATTCCCCTTGCATCAGAAGGACATGTTAGTCCATTCCAGCATGTCCAAAAGGTCTTCTTGAGGGCTTTAAGATGCATTTGAGATTGTTGAAATCATCCAAGTATCTGTAGAGTTATAGCCAAATAAAGTTTATAATACAAAGTTGATAAAAAGAACTCATTAAAGTCCTTACTCACTTTGCTCTACTTATACATCTCTACTTATTTGTACATGCTTGTAATATCCCACACATTCTTTCTGAGTTACATCTCCCAATATAGAAATATATTCCCATATGTTCAAAAAATAAAAGAAAGAAAAAGACAAAGAAAATAAATATTAACTTGGAAGAAATGGTGATTCATAACAACTGTACAATAAAGAAAGTATTAATGAAGAGAAGCAGTCCATGTGTTAGAGTCATAAAGAATACCTAGATGCAATGAGATTGATCATGACAATTCTATTAGAAGGGACTGTTGTAGTAAAACCTCTGCAGTAGTAGAGAATAATGACATTAGAAGGAGTAGTACCACATTAGTCATATGGAAAGAGACCTATAATAGACCTCTTGGTAATGTAAAACCTCAGTTGTTGCAATAACAAGCTAACCACTAAGGTAAGGGTTACTTGTCTATGTTAGTACTATACCTGATTGTATTAGTGTAGGCTTATTTGTAAAAGATATATTAGTTGTTGTAATAACGAGTCAACTACCAAGGCTTATTATTACAAATGGTCACTTACTAGATTTGTGATTGAGGAGTTGATGATTCTCAAGCAAGGTAGTTTAAGCAACAAAAGATGTTGTTAAGTCTGGGGTCTAATCCTCAGACTAGGAAGCCTTATATACATGAATAGATGGTCTGTGCACCTGAACAGAACATCATATGTTCTACTGCCTATTGTTCTACATATGGCAGTCCTTTTGTGTCCAGAATAGCGATAACTTAACCATAAAAGGGGCTGTCCTTGTTTGTGTTCAAGGATTGATGTGCATCTATAAGTAATAGATCAGTATTATGCCAAACCTTGAGGTCCTTGTATCTCCACAGGATCTTATCACCCTAAGGTCTATTTATAGTCATCAGAAGTGTATTGAAGAGAGCTTCCATATGCATGTGGAAGAAAATGTCTATGTTTGGCAGTTCCTGAGATATCTGCCAATCAGTATCTGGCACTGATTAACTGATATCTCAATGAGTACTGATCACTTTGACACATTTTGGGCATCATTTGAAAGGTCTTCATGAGGGCTTTCAGACACATCTTAGACCGTGGGAATCATGCAAGTATCCGTGGAGTTATGGTTGAATGAAGTTTGTAACACTTATTTGTAAAAAATTCTATTCTCTTAGGTAAAGATAAATAAAGATAACCAAGACAAGGCTTGTTACACATTTGCCAGTAAGTTTCTCTTTTTTGATCTTAACTCATTAAAATGCTTAGTCACTGCCACTTGCTATTGTAATGACTACTCTTTTCTATAACAGTTGTTCCCATTCTTCTTTGACTTATGTATTTATGGCAAAAATGAATTTACACTATTTTCTGTTGACTTCAAGTACCCAAATCCTATTATGACATTATCTGTTGCTTCACTTCATCACAAACCTCTATCCAGATTTTTGCAAGTTCTTCAAAGTCTTCAATCTAGTGGCAAAAACAATGTGACTTTGTAAAGACTATGGAACAAATTGATTCATCTTACCTGATTGTATACTTGTGCACTACACCTTGTCCACCAGTAACCATTGTGAAAAAAATGGGCAGAGTACGCATTCCTTTCCTTCAACATTTTTTCTTTGAACATCATATCAATCTTAGGGTTCCAGGAGATGGCTGGTGGGAACGGAAGCTCAATATTGACCTGTAAAGAACGCCTCAAACTCAGACAGCAACGTTTAAATGAGGCATACTAACCATGTTCAAAGTCAATTCTCCATTCGAATCCATAACCCGAGTACCAAAAATGTCTGCCATTCGTTTTCCACCCTCAAAGGCAAGATTGTTGCAGTATTCAAATATCTTTGCTTCACCTCCGATCCATTTCCTAAAATCCAGGGCTTGAGATTGGACAGTAAGTAGTATGATCGCTTTGGGGTTCATGACAACAGACCAGCTCCTATAACGAGGAAAGGAATCCAATCGACTGTACCATTCCCTGACAGGTTTTTAATTTCAATATAGAATTCCGGATAAAACGGCGAGCTTACATTCCCATTGTCCAAGAAAGTCCTCCAGTGTGCGTTCGGCTACCGGTCTGTACGCATGAGAGGTTGGTAGCGATGTCTTGATAATATTGCGATTGCTATGAAACACAAGAATGAGAAGTCCACCTGGCCCTTGGCGTTGATTGTAGTGCCGAAATACCGTTCAGGAATGTACAACATTGCAACAGCGCGTTTGGCGTGTAGCCATTTGTGGCAATTCTACAGCAACACACATAAATCATCAGGTCTTAGAACTACAATCTTGAAATAGAAAAACAAAACGGAATTAGTTTTCCACGTACGGAAGTCCAGAAATCAGGAGCGACTTCAGTCAAATCGATATTCTGTTCTTGACCAATTGAGTGTGCAGCATCAATGACACTCCATATGCCTTCCTCTTTACAGATTTTCACAAGTTCTTTCCATGGCATCAACACCCCAGGATTCGAAACTATACTATCAATGATGGCCACGCATTTCTTCCCATTGTGCTTTGTTAGAGCTTTGACATGATTTCGGAACAGATTAGTAATTTGTTTCGGTGTAAGTGGGAGCAAGAGTTGGACTTCAGATACAAGGGGATGGGGAGACTTGTCTTGGAAACTATACACAGTCTTGTGGATGGAATTGTAGCTTGTGTTAACTGTGAAGGTACACTCAGCACGTTGTTTCTTCCATCGGCATAAGGTATAGACACACAGCAAATGATGATGTCATCCTTCTCCCATTCAAAGTTTCGTAAAATTGTATTTATAGCGACAGAGGCATTGGGAACAAGGACGATCTCGTCGCATTTTACATTAACCATTTCAGCTAGCTGCGCGCGAACATCGGTAAGATACTGCAGATAGTCAAACCGCAGGAATTTATCGGGATTAGCTTCAAGTTTGAAGGTTAAATCATTTGCGACTTTATGAACCACGTAGGGTGCGACTCCGAATGATCCTTTGCGGTATGGTAAATGAGTAAATAACTATGGAAATAATCTACGGGTATGAAAGTACCATGGTTGAGATTGATGTAATTCGGATCCAGAGGGAAGTATCTGAGGAGTTCATGACCGAATGTTGGAGGATCCCTTTTGTAAAGATCTTCTGGGTCAACGCTATCCATATCGATGGGGCTGTTGGTGTATGCCAGGCAATGATGCAATGATGTCGTGTAAGCATGCTGCCCATTGTTACAACTTGGACCACTTGACAAATACATGACAACTATACACAAGAACTGAGGCAGGACTTCCCCTGCCACATATTCCACAGATTATCCACTATATAATCAGTTCTATGCTATGAGAACTGAAATAAAGGCCAACGAAGAAAACAACAAGTCCATTTTTGGAGTTCCGAGGCATAACTAAACATGAAATTTTCCCTGATCCATGATACCACACTCTTGCATGAACGACAACCATCCTTCATCCATTCCACTCTCACTTGTAAGACCCATCTCAACTAGGCGTTCCGCAGGATCCTGATACTGAGTGAATGGAGCAACTCCCAGGAAGTAATTGCTCTCTGGATACGAGGTAGTATGATCCTGGAAATTAAACGAATCTATCTGCCTTTGAATTGAGACCTCATCCATCCTCATTGGGACAGGCGCCATCAAACCAGACATGTCCATTGAGTACGCATCCACACCAGCAGTATACTGGGTGGATGGAGAGTAAGTAAATTGTTGGCTGAGTGTGTCAGAAATCTGATTGATAACTGAGGGTGTGAAAGTATTGGAATGTTGAAATTCAGAGGTCTGATCAACCTGCGCAGGTGATTGATAGTGAGATGACATCGCCCCAGGAGGTGCGGGTATGTTCACAACTGACAAATCAGCGAGATATCCCGCAAAATCCCTATAGATTTCCTTTATGTCCCTGCTTGAACTGGAAGATAATGTTGTCTGTTGAGTGGATGAGATCGCAGCCGTGTAAGAAGATGCGTTCGCTTCTGGAGATGAAACAGGAGTAGAACTTCTTGATACCTTGTGCTTGGTTTTTCTACTCAAGACGCGTGTCTGCCCTCCCAAGATAGCAAGTTCGTCGTGGAGTGGCGGAGTATAGAAAACGTTTGTAGCTTGTACATCTTGCGCCAGGCTATTCCTGTTCATCTGCGCCGAAGTTGCTGCAGAGTGAGAGCAGACTGCTTTCTCTTTGAGCCTTTGAAGAACGCCCTATAATAATTTATCTAGGATTTTGCAGATCAAAGGCAACAAGGGAACTCTCACCAAGGCTACTCGGGCACGATATGATTGAGGGGCCGTTTTTCTGAACAACTCGATAGCAAGATTCAGGTCTAGGAGGGCATTCGCCGCAATAGATGGATTGGAAGACCTAGAGACCACTGTACCGACTATCACCTGAAAAGATCAACTGTAAGAGTATTGTGCTTGGTGAAGAGCGAGGCCAAGAACTACCGCTGCTGAGAAAGTGTGGCACAACAAGAACCAGAGTCTCATTAGTAGTGGGGCACATCGTTCGAGTTGATGTGCAGATGCCCTGATAACTATAGATGCACATCTATATGCCGTCAAAAAGGATGGAGCAAATTGACTGAGCAATGGATTTTCAGGAAAATCAAGGACTGCCTGAGCAAAGAAGCTTCTGTGTAGATACAACATCGCTGAAACGTATCGATCAGTCTGTCTCAGTCACACAGATCATCATCAGATAAGTATACTCACTAACTGTACGATGTTGACTACCATAAAATCCTCTCAAGCTCAAAGAACTGGAGTGAAATTCTTCCGCAGTGTCTTCTGAGGTTCCATACGGCTTGAAAGCAGCAGGGAAGGCTAGCTCCCGGACTTTATGGTCAAGATCAAGGACCATTTTGTAGCTGGGTGACTTCACCGACAACGTTGCTTCTGCGACAGCGTAGAAAATATCCCTGGCAAATATGTGCTTCATTTTCCAGACTGAAGATTACTTAAGTCAACATCCAAAAAGGAATGAATCATGATACTCACAACCATGCTGAGTCGAACCTTCATTGTCAATAGTTGCCTCTTCATCCAGAGGGAACTCACAATCAACGTAGGAAAGTTGAATAGTCGGAGGTCGACCTAGGGCAAGGCTCTGATGTAAAAACAGTAAACTATTGGCCTGCCAAGATCTGATTGTCGCACTTACATGAGAAACATCAGCAGCAAAAGTTTCCCAAAATAGGTTTCGACGTTTCTGTATTGTCAGAGGATCCATTTTCCACCGGGCACTATCCCGATCTGCCATTACAAAAGGCTGAAGATCTCTTCATGTGTATCATATGATTCACTCACGAAGTCCAATCTATTATCAGTTGATAAAGTGTTGGGATCGACAATGACATGTATTGAGACTCACGCTCTGAGCTAATTTAGAAGCAAAACCCATGATGCACCACTAGTAAAGCTTGACTAAAGCAAGACATTACGTTCAGAATATGCAACGAACCGCGCTATCTCTTGAATACTTTCGCCCAGCATGGCTATGGTATGTAGCCATTAAGCCCAGGGCCTGTACGGTGCTAATAGAAGGTGATTCAAAAACGGGTTTTAAGAAAAGTGCGGCGCGGCCCAAGGTGTAGTAGCGTTCAGCCTCAGAATTATAAGGTGGTAGATTCAGGTCGAGAAGGGCCCCCAAAGCGAATATAAAGAAAAGGGTCGCAAGGTCATGGGATCGTGAGGGGTCTGAACCGGTAAGTTCGCTCGGAGAATCGGTCTTGGAGTAGATATATGGAAGAAAAACATGAAGAAGTTCTTCCCCCTTGATAGGGCGATAGAAATAAGAGGCATGGTCGCAATAGGAACAGACAAGGGAGGAAGCCGATTCCAGCGGTGGGAGTTGAGACTCGAGGGCCGTAATTGTAGCGAACCCAGATATGTTGATCCCATTAAACTCGGACATTGTCCCCACCTCAGATGACGACGTAAATTGAATGTCTTCTGTATCATTCAAATCCCCATTCACATCTTCGGAAGCCTAAAGCGATCAAGGCTAATGACCCTTGTAGCTTGAATTGACATACCATCATCAAGGTCTACAAATCGTCAGCTCAAAGCAAACAATTGATTATACTACATGACGTACTTCAACACCACCAGACCTTCCAAAGTATCTCGACTCGCCCGATACCTCCATTGTCAATGTGCCTAATGCATCAAGTACCTTTGACTCATCTTCCTCGTCGATGCTAGACGATCCCGGGACAATGGATTCGGAACCAAATTTAATCTTGAGAAGGTCTTCTTTGAGTAGCGGGTGAGGTTGATCCGACATTGTGGCTTGGAGTATCGCTAGAGCATCCTCCAGCTGTCGTATTCGGCAGCTCATCTGGGCTATCTTCCTATGGAGAAGGTCTGTGTCGGCTAAAATAAATCTTGAAGGTACTCCAATAACCTTTTACACGCAAAAACCTGGCAACCCGTACCTAGTTCCCTGCCCAGCAGAAAGTATGCCTCAGGCCATGTAAATTGTTGTGAAACAGGAAACAACCAAGGACTCACCACAAGGGCATATACTGTCGCATCCTCGTCTGACACAGGAGTTACAGGGAACTTTCTTGTCGCATTTGAGCTTGAGTCGACGACATTCAGCACAAGAAAGTTCTCCTGATCGAATTTAGAACCAAAGAACTATTTACGAACAGACGGCTTACCGCGCATCCGCTTCACTTCAATATCTCTCAGCTCCTCATCTGTGATTTTTCTGTGACTCCGTCTGGTAGGTGTTACTCGGATAGTATCGATGGGCATGGCTAGCTGATCCAATGTTTCTCACACCTTTATATTAGGCATCTACCATTTAGTACTAGTTTGTGGGAAAATCCTAAGCAGTCTCCGGATATCAACGACCAGACAACCGTGTAATCTAAGTATCCCTGAGTACCAATTATTGTCAATCTCCCAGCATTTTCCAATAATGATCTCCGGACGACCAGTGAACGAATCATGTAGCCATCTTCTTCCTCTTCTGTCGCCCTCTGCCAGCCAATTCAGATACCTGTTTCTATTCATAGGTTACAACAAACGGTGAATGACCAGAGAGACACCTACACCTTTGCCGTCCTGATTCCCCATGTTGGTAACGTTTGCTCGCTGTTGCGAGAATGTCAGTTAATGATGGTTAAGCCGTATTGGACCATGTACCTGCCGCTTCCTAGATGGCGCAACTACGGTGATCAGATCGTTTTCACTTGTACGTTTGACAGATGGCTTTTTAGACGACTTAGGAGGGTCATTCTCAGCTTCCGAGTCTTCTCCGGACAGACGAACAAAAGAGATTGGGACACCCTTCGACTTCAAGGGGGATTGGGGGGGTGTGGATAGCTCTGATGGTATTTGGGAAGGAAGGGGATATAGATTTTCCATGTCTTGCCTTAAATCAGTCTGTGATGAAAAAATAAACGAGTGTTAATGGCACTTCATTTCAGCGAGTCAGCAAGAAAGCACCTGAGTGACCGAATCTGTGCGCTGTGGAATATCAAATAGGGCCCAGGGACCTGCCTGCTTGGACTCTGATTCAACTGGCACTAACGAATTGCGCGTGAGATTGAGTATTGTCAACGGGTCCTCTACAATTTCAGTTGGGTGGTAGGCTTGAACTAAGGATAACTCCAGGTCTTCTATCCTCGCTTGCAAAGCAGAAATTGTGGCATCCCGCTGAGTAACAATTTCAGAAGGTTTGGGTTTCTATCACGCATCGAACCTACCCTCTTGATATCATTGTCTTTCTCTACCGTTGCCTGCTCAAAAAGATCCTTTGCATCTCGCAACAGACTGGCAACAATATCTTTCTCGACATCAGACTATCCAGGTTGATGAGCAGATGGAAACAACAACCAATTGGGGATCATACCAGAGTCTTGGCTCGATATCGCTCTTGAAATGTCCTTTGTCTATCAAGCATCTCCTCTTTCTCCTCTATCAACTCCTTCACTTGTGCTTCCAGATCTAATATAGCCAATTTCTCCAACGCAGTGGTCCGCTTGGCTTCTTCATCCCTCTCCACCTTTAGCTTGTCTATCATACCCTGCAGTTCATTGACCGACACCCTGTACGTCTCTTCCCGAGCACCCCAGTCCGCTGCCTCGCGTCTCATAATGTTCTCACAATTTGTTCTGGCATCATCAAGGTGCTGCACTTCTATTTGCAATTTTTGGACAACACTCTGAAGTTCAGTAATGCGTTCGTGCGAAACATCACCTTGAGCAGTCATGTCCTGACGCGCTTGGTTAAGTTGATTTGATAATGAAGATTTCTGTTCTTGAAGAACCACTATCTCAGTTCGGAACGCTGCTTCAGTTTCTGAGATATTTTTCTACAGGGTTGCGATCAAGGGCATACGGGACTGGTCAAAGTTTAGCACATACGTTGGCATTCCCAAGCTTCTCGCACATATTTCCAAGTTCCTCCTTTGTGAGTCGTAATGTGCTGGCCTGAACTTCGTGTCGATCTTGGGCATTCTACAAGTGAGATTATCACCTTCGTACTGTCATAAAATCACTTCACATACGGCTAATTTCACGTTAAGCTGGTGTAACCTAAGTCCAAGATTCAACATCGTCTAAGCAATCTTAACGAAAAACATACAACTCATCTTTGGAATTAATCTCTTTCGTCAGACTAACCATCTTTGCTTCATGCATTTCGATCTTTCCAGTGGCTACCAGCTCCCGTATACTTGTTTCCTTTAACTCCTGCTGCAAACGAGATGAACTAGTCTGTTCTTGTGCAAAACTATGTGCATATTCAAGTAACGATGGAAGCGCGATTACCTGACAACGCACGAGATACGAAGCTGGTCACGCTGATTCTCAAGAAATTCGTTTGTGGCCCGCAGGACCGCCACATCCTGGTTTAGCTTGCTTATAGTCTCTTGTAGACCGGATAGCAGAGTATCGTGCCTCGCAAAAAATTAAATTTCAACACAGAAATTGAGAGTAAACAATCACTCACTGCATCTGGTGTTCCTTCTCACGTGATCGAGAAGCTACCTCGAGACTGAGAGTATATCTTAAATAACCGTCAAGGGATGAAAAGATATACTGACTCTTTGAAGGTGATCTTCAGATTTGAGAGCCTAATGCAGTCGGCATTAACCACACCTCAAAACTTACAACGATCTACTTACTCTAAACTGGTTTCATTCTTCGAATTCAAGGCCTCCTGCATCTGAGCTCGGAACATGAAAGCCTCCTTCTCTGCATTTATAAGCGCGTCCTTGGTTTCCGCCACACGATCCTGAAGCCTATGATGGAGGGTCAATTGTTTGGACATATACATTTCGAAAGCAAAGATTGAACTTGATCCGAGTAGTTTTTTCCTCAGAGAGTTTTTGAGTGAGGTTCGCAACTTCTGTTTGCAGATGTAGCTTCCTATAAATCAACATTATCAAAATAAATTTCAGAAATGATGACCTAAAGACTGCACTCTTGAAGGAGTGGGCGGAAGATCGTGATTTCTGAGTTCAACGCCTCGTTGCTCTTCTCAGAATGGTTCAATCTGAGAAGGTAAATATATTCAATTTGGAATGAGGAGCGGTACCAGAACGTTTTACTTGGCCTCAAGTTCTGCAGATTGCGCAAGCAGAGCAATGCTGCGTTCCTGAAGACTAAGAATATTTGCAGTTGACTCTTTTTCTCTTTTTTCTGTTTGAAGGATTAGTTTGTAAAGAAAGTACTCAGCAACACGAATACCTGACGTCGCCAATGCCTCTCGCAGCTTCTCGCTCTCAAGGCTTTGAGAAACACTGGGTATCATGCGCTCCCAAACTTCTCGCTTCTCAGTCTCGAGTTCTCGTACATGACTTGTAGCTTCTGCCAATTGTGCTGTAGTAATGTGCAACTTGTCGCGGAGCAAATCATTAACTCTATGTGCTAAGGTGGACAAAATTAGCTAAGCTGTGTCCGACCTCAGAGAGAACTTGCATTCTGAAAGTTCATCTTTGAGCTCTGCTAGAGCTACTTTGGCTTCACTGAGTAGCTTCTGTGTGTTGCTGTGGCTGATGACCCCTGAAATTTTTCAGCTCACATTAATCACACCAAACACCAAAGAGTATAGATTAATCGCGCTTGCCTTCTAGCGCGACAGTTGTGTAGTTTTTAAGCTCTGTTGCCTCCTTCAAGGCCTCATTCGTACTTCGTCGATACGCAGTATAGGAGTCCCCTATTTCCTTTAGGCTCTTCTCAATAATTCCATACCTAAATGGATGGTTATGAACAACTTGTGCAGTGATAACGACGAAAACATACCCTTTCACAAGCTCCTGGATGCGCTTGTTAGAGTTCACCAATTGAGCACTCAACCCTTCTCCCCTTGTGACTTCCTGTGTGTATGCAGTCTTGATCTCTTCTGTCTCCTTCGAGGCTTGCTCCAGGTTCTCCATAAGCTGTGAAACTTCCTCCTCTTTCGCTTTCGCATCATCACTCTGGTTTGTCAACTCCAGAACTTTTGCATTCAATGCAACATTGCTCTGTTCAAGCTGATCCTGCAATAAATTGATTTTCACTGAGCTATCTCCCATTTTCCCCCTTATAATCTCGAGCTCCTGGCTCATCTGCATGTTCTCTCTAGACAAGGTACATTTAGAATTCTTCAAAGAGACAATTTGAAATCTCAACGTCTCGATTATCTTGTTCTGCGTGATGTATGCGTCAACATAAACATTTTTTCAGGAAAGTATACACACCTGCTCTGCAACGGTCTTATAAGCCCCTTTTAAATCTTCAAACACGCTTTCTTCCGTCACATTGTTGATCATGAAGTTGATCTCCTCTTTATTTGGAGGGGCAGGCGTCCTCTCTGTTCTGGTCCACTGTTCCTGCTTCGGGACAGGACTTGGAGACGATTGCAGGGGCGTCTCTACTATTCATTGAATCATCAGCATCCAGTAGAGTCCAGCTCTACACATATAAGAACAGACTTGGCTGTCGAATGTCGTGCAATCTCAGCTGGGACTGTTCTACCAAGGTTGCGTTCGCTGAATATCCACGCAAAAGATTGATATACGGGGCCAGCGTTGAGGTTTTATCGTTGTTTGGGGTCTGAAAAGGACGAGTCCTTTGCTGAGGAGTCTGAAAAATGTTTTCGCTCGCTTGTCTTTCTCTGCTAAAAGGACTCTCGCTGTGTCCGGGCGATCTGGCACGAGAGTTGCGTATTATTTTTGTAAAAGGGTTGGAATTTCCCTGCTCGTTTATTGAAGAACGAAAAAGGGTTTGATGTATAGCTGGTCCATTGTTGTCGCTGTTCATATGCAAAATGAAAGGAAAGATTGAGAGGCAGATGTGAGTCGGAAAGACGTACTTAAGGGTACCCACGTGCCAGGCGATCACTCGAATCACTCGCTGCATATTTGATCCTAATTTTCAACGCTATGGACCTACATCCAATTATGCAGGCCTTCGCATACATCTTCAATAGAGAGCATACATATAGTATAGTTTCGTATAATGAGAATATAAATGAACGACACATCCTCTTCATCGATGGACCCCATTCGAATCCTGCATCGCCGTACGTTTACAATCCGAAAGCATTGCCGAACACAAGAGTCACAGACACAACTACGGTTGTCAAGAGAATCGCTAGTAAATGCTGCTCATAATTCATGGGAGAACGACCGCCACTCGAAGCCGTGAAATCTTTAGACCTTTGGGGCATCGCCGGATCGGGCAGAGGCTCGATAACAAATAATTGCTGTCGACCAAGTTTACCAGAACCTATCATGACTTGAAGTCCGACCGAAGGAACACCGTCTACCACGACAAAGAGCAAAGCTGGACCAGGAGCCATAATAGCAGGATTTGGAGGCATCTGAGCTACGCGCAAAAAACTGTTATTATCCGGAGTAGTACCATATGTTGATTCAAGTTCCACGTAGCGTTGGCCCATGTTCTATGGGAGAAATATTTCTGATTTGTGACGCTTGTTTTAGTCAAAGAAACATACTATGCCATGTGTAGAGAACCCTGGCCGGATTACCACCACCTTTGCCCTGGCAATGTTCCAGACATCGCCCCTGAGATCATCCAGAGTGAGGGTAACTGTGAAAGATGATCCTCCATAAGACAACTGAGTGGGTAATCCTTGTGGCTCAGGGCGCCGTTCGTTGAAATACCGAGGATAGAATCGTTCGACCTTGTATTGCGTCGGATACTTCACGCCATCAACAATATAATCAGAATTGGGATTCGAGCCGGCAACGAGTACAGAGCCTAATCAAATTATGTAAGTTCATGACAGGGGCATCTGGTAGATTGTACATGTACCATCTGGTAGAAGCAGTGCGGATGAGTGGTACATACGAGGTATATCGCTTCGTGAAAAGCCCTGACTTGACCATCGTTCCCCGGGGAGAGCACTCGAGTTGAATACCAGTGGCATAAGCTGTGGCTCGTCTGCATAAGATTGCCCAATTGCCCAACTGTTGCTACCATAACCAGCAGTTCCTAGAGTGAAGGCATAACATATGAAATTGATCTTTGAAGAATGAACACAACACACCAAATTTTGCACCATTCGTGCAGAATATGGTGCCATCAGGAAGAAGAATCAAGTTAGCCATGGTACGTCCATCGGGAAGAGGATCATCATGCTCGTAACTAGGGGAAACATCAGGCATAATCTTCACGCATGAAGTGGCAGCCTTCTGTTGGATGGCGACGAAGGTCGGATCACTCCACTGGGGTGTGGTAACGTTCGACCCCCCACAAAACATGATAGTAGCAGTCCAATTATTAGCAGGTGTCATTGGTAGCACCACAGTACCGGCGCTCGCTGGGTATGTCCTGACCGCATCTGGCATAGGATCCAGCTGAATTTCCGCCCGAATATTGTAATCGAGGATAATTGACGCCCAGTTTGCCTGCATGAAAATGCGCCCAGAAGGTAACAAAAATGCTAGAGGGAATAAGTTCGTTGGTAGAGTATTAGAAAGGAAGGGAGAGACTATGGAGTCTCCTCTGGGAGGGAAGAACTCGTAGGTTGGATTGTTCTGGTTAGGGTCATTCACATATCCACCCCAATGACAGCCTCCGATCTGTACAACAATGAATCCAGCATCAAGTTCTATGTTGACAATCCACGTACAATCATCATAGAACCATCCTCCAAAGTTTCACTAGAACCTCGTCAAATTTGCTGGGGAACACGAATTTACAGGTTCAGAACGTACAGAGTCGGATACCATCTTTCATCCACATGGACCTGCGACAATTCCCATTCGCATTTAGCATCATCACAAGGATTCAGCATCCTGGGGACTAAAGTCAAAAAGTATTCTAGGCCAGATGGCACCGCATTGAAACATACCGAATTCTATCTCGTGAGTCAATCAGACCTGAAGAAAATCTCATACTCACTTACGAACGACGTCCATCAAGATCGTTATACGGGAGACCACCAAATTGACTGATAGCTTGAGCACCTCCGTATGTTACCGCCTGGTTACCACCAACATTGAGCCATGTACCATTCCCAAGAACATTTCCGCCCTAGATAAACTTGGATCAGATAGCGCGGGCCTCAGAAAATACTTATCCCCTACAGCACAAAAGGAGTTTGTGTAAATGTCCATTGGTCTCTGCCAGTTTGAACCTACAGAAAATTCTGCCCACAACTGAATAAGCTTATAGCTGAAATAAGTCTCGGATGATAACCTTGTGCCCATGCCGGATGTCCATTGACTTGAGCAGGATTGTTTTCCACCTTGTCCACAATATAAACCTTATCTAGTGTACCCAAAAACATCTAAAGTCATCTAGTATCACGAGAAAGGTCTTTTCAAGCCACCAACCTGTTGAGCGCTGACAAGACTATCTCCGATTACGCGGAATTTGCCTATCTCCCCTTTATGTCGAGGCTGACCGGGCAAAACTTCCATACTTAGTGCCAGCGAAGCGAAGAGTAAAGAAACGTAGACCTGTGTACTCATATTATCGGCGCGTAGTGGTTTAAATGTTGAGTTAGATATGAGAATGACATATGGTTCACAAATCAGAAGGTGATGTCATCCAAGTCACAAAATAAACATCTCACTGTCACGCGACGAGTCAATCTGGATTTCTTGTTCATCTTTCAGTCGCGGTGTGCGTCGCGAGTATCAGAATCCACTTTACAACCACAAGGAGAACCTCTTTCGCCTCCCCCCACATCTCTCCTTCCTATTGAGCACCTAACCAATAGTTGATGTGAGTACTTCAAAGGGTTTGAGGCAGAGCCTTCGGAAGACAAGGGTTTGTTATTGGAGATAGCGATGAAGAAAATAGTAAGCACCACTCAGAATTAGTTGAAAGCTGCGTTTCAATAATGTCAGTTACAAAATCATGCTCTGGGAAACCCGAGACTGGACTCAAGACGAGAAGCTGGAGATTAATTTATACTATTGTGAGGATTTCCACTATTAGACAACCTCTGCGGAAATTGCAAATATTGGAAAAGTTTGGAGCCTATATAGCCATACTATTGACCTAGTGAATGGTAGTGATTAGCATCTCTTAACTGAATGAATCAAGAGTGCCATTTCTCAAAATTTCTCTGCTCACTCAGGTATTGATGATTATCCTATCTCACCCTAGACTAAGAGTAGAATTTGTCAACGAGGTTCAATTATTGTATTCCATTGGAGAATTTTTGATCACCGAAATTGACGAAATACAGCAATTTTTATGCACGGAGAGGTATTACATAGTCACGCCTTGAAGGAGTCTTCCGTCTCAACCCACCTCACTTTCTTTGGTGTAATGACGAACGAAAAGATCTGGATGTTGGATGAAAAAGTCAGGTTTGAGGAAGAAGGTCAATCCCACATACCATTTTGAAGCCACAAGACCTTGAAATAATCTCAAGATTAGTATTAGCTACATCACGATGAAACCATGATTTCACCTTGTTGACTGCCCTCACTACGGCGATTTTTGAATCTGGATTAATTTCTGGGTGTTTGATAACCGCAGATACAAATATATCCTCGACGAAACCTGTCAATTGTTTTAAAGAATTGGACAACGATATAAGAGGAATCATGAACCGAGGAGCAAAGCGCAATGAATGTAGTCGACTTGGAGTCCTGGTTTCTTTTCACGATGCTTGAAACCAGTGTCCTCAACACCTGTGTGCATTCTGCCTACTTTGTCAAGGTACTCCCAAGACTTGATATCCGAATAGTCCATGGTAACCAGTTTCACGATATAACCTGATAGGAAGTCCTTACGGAACATGATTTGAGGATGGTCGAGAGTCAGATCCTCAAGAGAGGTCGGCGTTTCTCCAGTGTAACCGGTCTGACGAGGTATAAAAGATTGCGCTGTGATGCTGAACTCGAATAGTTTGGTGTAGACTGCATCGACAACAGAGGGGATGAGGGGGGCAAGGTATGGTTTAGCAGCGTGCAATGCTGCTGCATCGGCTTCGGTGAAGTTGATGAAATCGCGAGTATACGCAACTCGTGAACTCAGGTTATCTAGTGATTCCAAGGTGATGTCACGCATGGGGAAAAGTAGGTTGATAGGACCACTGTTTTATACACTTCCATGATACTGATGGGAAAAATCATAGCAGAGAGGATTCTTTCGAATTCGAAGCTCTCAATTATGAATTGTTGAATTTAAAAAAAGAAAAAGAAAAAGAAAAAGCAAAAGAAAAAGAGGCTCTCGATTATGTAAAATTGCCTCGAGTAGTGCCAGTACCAGCGTCCAGAGGGTCGCTGGAGAGCCTTTACTTCCTGTTTGTATGAACCTGTTATCCGGGTACTTCTATTCGTGAATACCCATTTCGCACACTCTTGGAGCAAACAGGTCAGTCCTGATATTTTTTCTACGCTAGAAGCACTCTTCGGTTGATGGCATCTCTAGGTCCTCGACATTTGATTTAAATTTATCTCCGCCTATCTGACACACAGCCATGAAGTCCAGTAAATAAACCAGGTCAAATCTTCCGATATAGCCAAGTCCTGAAGTCCAAAATTATAATAGGAGATCATCAAACTTCTTAGATACCAGAACCAATCTATCGGTTCTTCGAGCCTCTCGCCAGTCGAATCCTGCTATTAAATTCGAACTGATTGCGGTTGATCACGTGTTGAAGCGAGAGAGTATACCGCAACAAGCAAGCAGGTGTTAAGACGCGGTGGGTGAGATACATAGCGGTACAGTACTAACTACGCCCGAGCTTCAAGGGGGGCCAGCTGGAGTTGTCCTGAGTTGAGTGTGAATGTTGGTGGTGAAGTAGTTGGGTCCTCCGTGGGGTTGGGAATGTATGCACGTGTTGAAGCAACCTTTAAACAATTGAACTAGCGGCAAAGTAGCTGTCTCATCAACCAAGTCATCGACATCAACACTCAGAAGGCTTTGTCTAGCTGGTATCTTGCGTCATTAGGTTCCCCTGTCAAAGAACATCCTACTTCATGACTATAATAGATACTGGGAAGGGTGAGATTTATCCCAATGCTCGCACATGATCATTCCCGAAGTAGAACCCCGATGCAAAATCTGAGAATCGAAGTGACCGACTGGTCGTACATCATTCGGTGCTTCATATGTCCAGAGTATTCTCAGATAGGCCAATGGTTAGTGTTTCATGTTCTTGTATTTTTGGAAGGACTCGATCATTTCCCGATGTTCAGCACTCAACTGGGTGAGGAGAAAAATTCCACTGCACAAATCAATGTGAGCACTTTTCTCCTGAAAGCCGAAGTTGAGAGTGGCTTTTGTTTCAGGGGTTTTGTGGAACATTCAATCATGGCCAAGGATTGAGTATTTCCGACAGCCTCATTACTAGCTGCACACCAGCCCCCATTGTACTTACCTCGGAATCACTTCCTTGTACATCAATTCCATTGTCGAATCAACTTGGCCATGAATCTGGCATCAGCTGACAATTCCTCATCGTCGTTCGTCCTCGCCGTTCCATTACTCAAGAGCCGAATTAATTCGAGGTCACTTGGTCCCCTCGTGTTCACCATGGAACATCACCCAATTGATTAGGATCATACATTGCTACCATCGCAATGGTCAGTCGATACGGGAGTCATATGGTGTATCCTACGTGCGAAAAAAGTTCATCTCAAAGCTCACATATCGTACACCCCGATGGGGGTGGCTCAAATCCTGAGATGAAACACAATTTGTGTTTATTATAATATAATTTCTCGAAATATTACGCGACAGCTGAGAGATAACCAGCTAATGAGAAAATACAACCTTTTATCTTGAATAAAAAGTTGAGTGAAGTGCAAGGAGTAAGAAGGCCTCGTGTACTATCTATATCCTTGATTTCTCTTGTGGATGTTCGGTATGGGTGCTCTCTACTGCCCTCCTTTTTCGAGCTGGTTGTCCTGCAAAATTCTCCGGTAACTTTTCCTCATCGTTCCTATTTTCTCTACTTCCGCCTTCAGTTATATCAGATTTTTTATGATACTCGCGATGTTTCCTCCACAATCCTGGATAGTAGTCGTTGCGAGCGTCGAGTCTGATCCACTTGTTGCACCTTATACAATGTACCCGCTTTTTTTCGACGATATCGATCATTGGATCTGCTTCCAACGCTTCTTTACGAATCTTCCAGTCCATGATATTCTTCCTGAATTTCTGTGCTGGTTGTTGTGTACCCCTTTCACGTATGCTGCGGGACTTTGTCGGGGTAATTGTATCTTCCGGTGAAGCAGGTGGAAAAGTATTGGAGGCATGAGGCAGCGGCATTGAATCCTCTACCTGTTGATCAGGAATAAAGGGGGACTCCTGGACGATATCATCTTGCAATTGGGTAAATTTTCGCTTGCGTTGATGAAGGGGTGGGAATTTCGATCCTTCGCTGTGCGGGAAATGTGCAAGAATACCCGTGGCAATTAGTTGCCGTCCTTTTGGTTTCATAGGCGATTCTATTTCAATAAGTGTATCCCGAATGGCAGATGTAGGTGTAACGATATTTCTGGATCCAATAAAATGAATACTATAGTCGTGCCCAGAAATGTGTGATACCTACCTCAATGTCCTTGGGCATGAGTGATAGTGCTCTGTGATCTCACTATAAAACTTCTTCCAGGCTAAAGCTGGACTTAGATTGAGCTCAGAGTTAGGTGTCCCATGTTTATATTGGTAGCCACAGAAAATGCAATTCTTGTGGCTATATCGACAGGAGCTGGGTTCAAGTCGAAGATTTGCTGCTTGACTACGGGATTTGTTTCTCTGGATGGATGGGCCTTTCATCTTGGAAGGAATAGAGGATGAAGTAGACTGGCTAAGTAGCATGAAGAAAGAAGTAAGTTCTGGGGGCGATGGTCCGCGTGGTAGCTGGTTTTATAACACTGGCACATGGACCGCTTATATTGTGTGACATGTTTCTGAAAGCTGTTCGAATTACCGAATTATCCACCAGAATCGTGTGCATCGTAGATCCAAACGTGTGCCTCGAAGCCTCGTCATCGATACTTGCACCGATGCCGATCTGTAACACATGAAAAAGGAATGGAACATGCACAAAATCCAATTGCGTGTTTATCTTGGAGCTATCTTCCACCTGTGATGATATATACGACGGTCCAAGCGGATCATTGCAACATAGCTACGTTTAGCTGATCCACGCGAATGGATATAGCCAATGCTCACATATACAGATACGATACAACATTTGCAGCTTTGGTAGAGTCAAGGAGAACATGGGAATGGCCCGTGTCGAGCAGTGGTCTTATTGTTTGAGCATCCCGTTGTGGTACGGAATGCAGGTGGCTAGGGTGTGGTCATTTTGATCAATAAATGTCCCGTTCTGAAGTTTAAATTTCATACCATCCGCATTAGGAAATCAGTGCACTGCAACTTCGTCTATCAAGGCCACCTGAGCGGATAACAAGTGGCCCTTGTCTGGCGTGTCATTAATGCACAGGGGCTCGAGATCTAGAGAAGCGAATAAAGCCTACTGCATGATCTCGGAATTATCTATTACCTGGCACTAGTTACGCTATAACCTGGACTAGACCTACGTCCTGAATCTTATTTTCACTGTCCCATCACTGTGCCCTTAATAAGTGCATATGACCAGTGATAGAAGTGGTACTGACAATCATCTCTAGGACAACTCTTAGAATTGCAGAGGCCGAGGATGAAGCTATGATTAGTAATAACGAGTGGCTCGAATGGTGAGAGTACACTCAAGGCTACAGCAAGTGGGTTATCAATCAGAACATGTACTTGAAGTCCGAAGAAGGAAACATGCTACTAATTCTACTAATTACCCGTGAACTAAGAATGATGACTAACCAGAGAGATAGCAACATAAAATGAAAATGTGACATTCAATCAGAATTCCCTGTTTTCCCTGCTGATGGTGGTCTAGCTCAGACCATATCGTATAACATCGCCGACCGAATCACGACACACATACTACTCCTACATATCATTCATTGGGCAACTGTGCAAAATTCACCTGGCCACTACACTCAGGTCAGGTGCCTCCAAAACCACATCTACTTCCCACTTCGGAGGTCTCGCTGACTTTTGCCTCTCACAATGTTGCGTAGGTCATGAATATGCGGGCAACTTCGTGATAGGTCCTTCTGAAGCATCAGACACTCCTTACGACAAAAATTACCTATCCAAGTCCTCAACAATGTCAGGTACCTACACAGACATTTACCGACATTTTTTCCACAAGGCATAAGCCAGCTGTTGACAACATCTCCCTGGTCAATCGTTTTCTTGGGGACCAGAGAAAAGGGATGTAACACGGGTCCTATGTACATTGAATGATGATTCGACATCGCTCAAACAACGATGGTTTCCAGTATCACTTTAGCCGCAGATTCACACTGCCAAGTATTCCTGGCATATCACGGTCTTCAATACTCAATTATCAGGTTTATGGACAATCAATACCTGGTTCAAAGCATGTTTTACAATCGCCAAACATGGCCTCAACCCTTGTACCTCATCGAGCTCATGCACTATTCGATGATCCACTCGTGTTTGCTTCTATTTGAGTATCAAAACATAAGATTGACACATTGTTCTTTGATGGCCAAATAAATAGTCACAAACTGATTTCCCACATACATTATTGGAATTGACAATCTTGGTGTTTATTTAATGATTATAAAATTACTCTTAAATGAGCTGGGATCATTGAAATACACAACAGTGTTAATATAAACATACCACCAAACGCTGATGCCACCTCTTGACGATCCGCACCGAAACAGGTATGATGGTCACATTTGAACCCCACGGTAACACCAATCAGAGTGGCTGTGCAAATACTCGGAAAGCTGTCACAATGCCAAATAAGGGCTAGATCGCGTTGCATACGACGACGTGTCCTTATTATTTACGCCATGACGCTGTGCACTGGCATACTACGATGCCCTTCTGCGTTATGGATACTTTCAATAATTCTTGTAGGCATTGCATTCGGCCAGTCTGACCCAAAAAATGAAATCTCGTTTTTCGACAACCTTCCTGCACGAATTTTTTTCTTTCATGATACTGATGTACGTATGAGTGGAATCTTTGTTGTATTAAGCGCTCATGTAATATAAGTCTGCAGTTTACCATGATTCTATTGAAGGAAATGTCTATGTGTCTTCGGATGAAGGAAAGTCCTGGAGTGCGACCAGTGATATACCTCAGGGGAAGGCGGTGATGGTTATTGAGCATCCCTTCAACAACCGCATGGTGCATACGTTATATTTTGTGGCCAGAGACAGAATACTTATACTGGCCATAGGCATTTGTACTGACTGACGGCACCAAACACTATCGGACAGAGGATAGGGGAAAGTCTTGGCGTTCATTTGAAGTGCCTTTTCCTCCCGCTTTCGTCCAGAAGCCACTGTCATTCCACTCAGATAAGGACAAAAATGGTTACATTCTGTACCAAGGAATGAGCTGTGATCGTATTGGATGGGGTGCTAGATGCCACGACGAGGTGTGTAGTAAGTATATGATTTTTCGAGTAAGGGCTCAGTTCGTTTACAGACGTTCTACACAATCGATAACTTCAGCACAGACACTAAGAAGCTCCTTACAGACACATCGAGATGTCAATTTGCCCACAGCAGCCAGGATTTCAGACATGAAGCCCACCCGGATCTCATATACTGTGTTGCTTTCGACACACCAGCCTCAGGTGGTGGACACACCCTTGCATCGAGTAGACTTTACTCGAGCACCGACTTTTTTAGAAATGAAAAAACTGTTGAGGATCTTGGTATCTCAAAAAACGCAAAGGGTATTGTTGCTTTTGCAATTGTGTCCAAATACGCGGTAGTAGCATTGAAGGACCTCTCAGAGGCTTCTGATGGTGATATGTTACTTTATGTGACCGTGGATACGAAAACATGGGCCAAGGCGCATTTTCCTCATGCTTCTTCTGCTCGGCTTCGTGAAAACGCGTACACCATTGTAGAAAGCACGAGTCACTCCCTTGGTGTGGATGTTTTGTTGCACGACCGGAGTGCTATTGGTACCCTCTACTTGAGCAACTCAAATGGAACATATTTCGTGGAGAGCTTGAAGGATACGAACAGGAATGAGAATGGTTTCGTTGATTACGAGAGATTATATGGTATAGATGGGGTTGGTCTTACTAACATCGTCGCGAATGCTAAAGACGTTGAACTGGGGAGGGCGCGCAAGCTCTTGAAGACACAGATAACGCACAACGATGGACGTACGTGGGATTTTTTGAAGCCACCCTCCATAGGCAGCGACGGGAGCAAAATTCAATGCAAATCAGCTGACAAAGAGACCTGTTCCCTCCACTTACATTCTGTCACCAATCAACATAATTTCGGCCGCATCTTTTCTTCGCCCGCCCCTGGACTTGTCATGGGTGTTGGATCAGTTGGTGAATATCTGAAACCATACGAGGAGTGTGATACATTTTTGAGTGTAGATGGCGGTGATACGTGGCAGATGGTCCGAAGGGACGCACACAAATATGAATTTGGCGATCAGGGTAGCATCCTCGTCGTGGTCAACGATGAGGACATTACCGATTCCATTATGTATTCCCTTGATCTCGGGAAATCATGGTAAGTACATAATATTTGTCTGGCTTGTAGGTCTCTTCTCTCATTGACCGTCGATCCAGGAAGGAATATGGCTTGGGTATCAAGCTGCGTGCTCGCGGGTTACTCACTCTTCCCGACTCGACATCACAAAAGTTCTTACTCTTGGGATCGGTTGTTCGCAAGGACCAAACAAGCAATGATGGCAAGGTTGTGATCATTCACCTTGACTTTAGTCCTACCAGGGATCGTAAATGTCATGAAGATGACTTTGAGAAATGGTATGCTAGAAAAGGGGACGGAGATGATGCAGAGTGCATCATGGGACACAAGGCAGGTACTTTTTCGTTGTCTGTTTAGGATCTTCAGTTGACTCTGTTCAACCAATAGCAATGGTATAAACGCCGCAAGCCCGATGTTAATTGTTATGTTGGGGAGAAGTATCTCGATCCAGAAGAACATGACGAGGATTGCCAATGTACAGAAAGCGACTATGAATGGTAGGTCCGAGTTCGTGATCGAGTTCGACGACTGATCTTGTTGCAGTGACTACAATTTTGTACTCGATAACAACAGATGCGTCCCTGCTGGCCCTGAACCAATACCTGCTGGTGTTTGTGTAGACAAGAAGACATTTCAGGGATCCTCTGGGTACCGTAAGATTCCTGGGAATACTTGCATAGGGGGTGTCACCAAGGACAAGCCCATAGAAAAAGATTGTTCCAAAGGTTTCTGAAGTCATTGTTGACAATATCGGCATTCACTGACAAATCATCTGCAGCCGCACCACCTGAGGGTAAAGTTGTCCATCAAAATGTATGCATCTCATAGGCTATGTAAATGATGATTAATTTACCTTGGCGATAGTTCGAGTTCAATTCCGAAATCGTTCAGCATGCATATTTCAAACACTCAACGGTGTGTATTGGCGAATGAACCCATCTCTCGTTTTCACCCTTGACGCTTATTCTAGACAATTCTTGTTCGTCTCGTTGATCATACGGTCTGGCAATCGAGCAACGAGGGATATACTTGGCAACAATTATTTCCAGACAAACGCATTCTCGCTTTCTATCACCACAAGTTCTCAGACGACAGGGCGTACCTTATCTCTGACACTGATGAATATTACTATACTACCAACTCCGGTCAACAATGGCACACTCTAAAAGCACCAACGCCTCCCAACACCTTCGGTGCTCAAGTATTACGGTTCCACCCGACCGAGACTGAGCAGCTCATTTGGGTCGGAAATCGTGATTGTGGGCCGGATTCCGATGGATCACAATGTCGTGCGGAAGCAAAATACTCGAGGGATCATGGCAGGCGCTGGAACGATATTGCAGACTATGTCAAAAATTGTGCTTGGGCGAGGGACGCGTTATTGGATGCTGATCCAAGTGAAATTATCTGTGAGTCTTGGAAGGGCAAGAAGGGAATGCAAAGGAGTTTTGGCGAGTTGAACAATAATTTGGAGTTAATAGCGGGTAGTCAATATTATGAAAAGAGAAAGAAGTTGTTTGATCATGTAGTTGGATTTACGAAGTTTTCGGAATATTTGGTTGTCGCCGAGGTGAGTAAACTAATTTGAGCTGATCCAAGATCATCCATTTGTCTAATATATGATATCTTAACTAGCTACTACCTCAACAGCATACTCTCGATCTCCAGGTCTCTCTAGACGGGATTCGGTTTGCTGCTGGCCAATTTCCAGCAACGATGCATCCCTCTGCACATGTACGTTGAAGAAACTTGCCCACGCATGTCTCATAATCTTGTCAGGCCTATACCATTCTGGAATCAAACACTCATTCGCTCTTTCTTCATATGACAATGTCAGAACAGCCATCAGGACCTCATTGGGGCAATATCCTCAAGTCCAATTCCAATGGAACGTATTTCGCCTTATCTGCCGAGAATGTCAATAGGAACGAAGACGGATATGTTGATTTCGAGAAAGTCATTGGTTTGGATGGCATTGCGATGATCAACGTCGTTGCGGATCTTGATGAAGCTAGGGTCAGTGGAAGGAAGAGGTTGCAGAGCAGAATTACCCATAACGATGGTATGAAATCAATCTCGCCAGCAAGTGTTAAATTTTGACGAGGAAATAGGTGGAAGCTGGAAGCCCTTGAACCCTCCTGTACATGATTCACTGGGACAGAAGTATGACTGCGACGGGACGGTGAGCCCTGCAGCTTGATCTCTGTTAATTAAATCGTTCCAATTCCTTCTAGAAATGCGCTCTACACGTACATGGATACACCGAGAGACGCGATCCACGTGCCACGTTCAGTAGTCCAGGCATAGTCGGCGTCCTGATGGCTGTCGGCAACGTCGGTGAATCCCTGAAGCCATATAAAGAATCTGATACCTTCCTCAGCCGAGACGCCGGTTTTACTTGGGAAGAAATACACAAAGATGCTCATATGTGGGAATTCGGAGATTCAGGCTCAATTTTGGTCATTGTGAATGATGAGGGGCCAACGGATCATGTGCTATACAGTACGGATGAAGGATTGACCTGGCTGGAATACCGGTTCTCGGAAGAGAAGATACGCGTGATGTCACTGGTTACTGTACCTGAAGATAACAGCAGGAGATTTATTCTCTTTGGTGCTCGGCTGAGATTGCCTGGTGCTATTGCTGTACACCTTGACTTTTCGTCGTTGACGATGAGAAAATGTGAGTACGACTTCATGTCTGTACCCAATTCATATCCTTACATCTAATTAACCTGGAGGCGAACTTAATATACAAGACCTTAATGATGACGATTTTGAACTCTGGGGACCTAGTATTGAGCGTGAAGAGGTTTGCTTGTTCGGGCGACGGGTGAGCTCCCATGTCAATGTTAATGAAACTACTGTTGATCAAGAAAAAGACTCTATATCACCGTCGCGCCCGTTCGGCCAACTGTATTGTTGGAGACATCAAGGTTGCAGACAAACTGGTAAAAAATTGTACTTGCACTGATGTCGACTTTGAATGGTGAGTTACCTCCTATACCTCAAAATCTTGTGATTTCATGACATTTGTAGCGAGTTCAACCACGTCCGCAATGCAGCAGGAGAATGTGTCCTTGTCCCCGGGCAGCAACCTCTCTCCGACGACACATCATGCCAAAATGGTGCCGAATATTGGTATGAGAGGACTGCGTATCGACTGATCCCCTATTCGAGCTGTGAAGGTAACAATCGACTTGATCGTGGAAAGGCGCACAAATGTCCGGGTTTCAAGTCCAAAGGAACTTTATTCTGGCTTTTCATACTTTTGTTGCCATTTGGATTCGCTGCTCTCGTTGGATGCTACTACTACCGTCGCAGTGGTCATCGTAGGGGGTTTGTAGTGATGTTTTTCTCAAAATGTGACCAGCGTTCATTTTTCTTTAATCTAGGACCATTCGCCTCCCAGGAGATGCACTTTCAAGGCAAGAGAGTAGCTTTAATAAAGCATTTGATACACTTGCATCGGTACCATGGTTCCTCCTTGGTATCGCCGCTGTTGCACTCGAATGGGTCTCGTCCCGTCTGAATTGGAGTGGGTTACGAGGGAGGAGGGGTTATAGAAATGTTCCCATCGATGAGGATGCACAAATTCTTCGCTTCGAAGACGAGGAGGAGTGAGAACAGTTGAAGCTTTGCCGTTCATTGCTTGTTTCGTCTTCACCCATGACATATGCTCTATACCTTCCATGTATTATCATAAGATCCGGGCAACAATTGTAATCTGTTTTTTCATTTATTTACCGTATGGTAGCTCCGGCTGAATTCCTATGCTTGGATATAGACCTTTCCTAGTAGATACAGTGCCAGATATTCTCTGACGTGGAAACAAGATGGACGTAGAACAATCATCCAGTAAGCTTCAGGCTGGCGGCTGCGCGGAAGATCCAGAACACCGCTAGAGTCACGTGTATTTAAAGTTTTGATGGATCAAGCATATCTGTTTATTGCTCTCGACCATGGTTCCAAATGTTGTTTCCCACTCAAGCGTCCCCCACTCTATTATAATCAGGTCTTTCATCCTTACGTCTGGATTACCATTTGCCAAACTGAGCGGCAGATCACGATCCACACCGTTCAGAAGTAAAAACGAAGGCTCTGGCATGAGCTCTAAATTCGAAGACTTCTTCCGCGGGCCGCAGTACTAACTCTCTATCGCGGAAATGGTCTTTGAGATTCATTTTTTTGTGCTACAACAGGCTGCTTTCTGCATGTTGTGGAACATTGATCCAAAAACATCTCGAAATTCAAGTGTCAGAATGATTAGAAAACCTGATTTCACTACATCATCACGTAATTAGGGCAAAGCGGAGTCCTTCTCTCGAAATATTTCAGAGAAAACTTCTGTATTGGAGTACCCTCGTATATCTGAGCCGACATTTCGAAGTTGAGCTTGTTGGCAGTCACTCCCAAATCTTTTGGACTTCTTGCCGGAATCTCTAGGATATAATTCCTCCTTCTGATGGACACGCTTTCCCTGCTTTCCCTGCTTGCCCTTCCCTTCAGCTCTTACCCGTTCTTCCCTCCTCCCTTTCTCTTCGTCGTCAACTATGGAGGCGACTTTGAATTTGGATAGCACGTATGTGCAGTTCAATGTCATCTTTAAGTCGCCTGACATTCATGCAGGATGGGCGTGGCGCTGATCGGTGTTGTTGTTGCTTCAGCGTAAGTCAACTTCATTCACCTTTGTACCATACTTATGTATTATGTCTCTCCTCAGGTTCTATGGAGGTGTCACGTTTTCGATATTTTGGCCGTCTTTCTCAGTCCTCATCATATAAAACCAGTTTCTGTGCTTCAGGCTTATTATTATTACACTCATGAAACAGATACTTGGTTTATAAAACTGCTCGTACGTCGCTTTATCCCGGTCTAAGTAAAACTACACTAAAGAACATATCTTGTCAGGTTGGATTGGTCATGCTTTTCGAGACCATACATCAAGGGCTCATCACGCACTGCAGTATGTTGCGTCCTCCTTTTCGCCGCGCTTAATCGCCAACATTACTCTTTTCTAGTCTATGTTTATCTTGTCTCCTACTTCAGCCAACCGGAGATGCTCGGTCAACTCGTTTGGTGTGTTCTCAGTCATCCATGTTTGCCATTCTTCTGATATATAGAAAAGGAGCTTATTGGTAAAATCTTTTTCCCACTAGCCACCCCAAGTCTGATTTAGTCTTGACCAGGTTGAGGTCTTGTTCAACGTAAGCTCGTTTGTATCTTGTTAACCATCTGAATCTAAGCTACAAAAAAACAAGGGTCTCACTGCCTTCTTGGTTCAAAGGTCACCCAAATTCCAACATACAATTAGCTGATTTACTATCTTTTTTCATAGCTTCCTCACCGTGCGAGTCTGGAAATGTATGCTTATCACCAATTCTGTCCATGAATGTTATTCAACAATCATTAGTCAGCAACCGTAGGATCTGGCTGACGGGCCTGCTTGTTCGTTCCTCGCTCATCTATTTTTCTTGTATTGCTCATCCTGTGGAATAGGTACTTCTCATCGCTGGGGAATTTGGTACGTTTTCCTGAATATAAGGTCTGCGTCACTTACAACACCTTTATTTAGGTTGTATCATCGGTAAGGTGACTTCATCGGTCAAGCTATCGACACTGACCTTGGATCCGGATCAGCCTACACAATTCTCTCGTCAGTTTTGGTCGGGATCATAAAGACAATCGTGCTGAAACCCTAATTACAGACTTCGGCTGCGAACGTACTCAGAGCTTCGACGACTGAAGGTCCGTTCGTAGTCATTCAGCTGACCAAACAAATAACTTACCTCGTCATAGGGCCTCTCAATTGCGGTGAATGTCCTTGCTGCCGCTGGTGATCTGGTTATCGCTGCTAGCCTATGCGTTATTCTTCATCAGTCGCGAACAGGCTTCAAGAAGTGAGTACTATCACAATAGTAGCACATATATCTGGAACAAAACCATTAAAGGACCGATACGATGATCAAGAGATTGGTGCGAATCGGACCTATGTTGTTTGATAAGGCTACTGACTATGTACTGGTAGATTGTTTACTCTGTCAATACCGGTCTTCTTACAAGGTGATACCTGCTTTCGATTAGAAGTTTCCCTTGTTGATCCACCCTAGTCTCTGTGCTGTAGCATCACTTATATCGGTAAAACTGGCGTTGCCGTTGCCGTAACATTCGACACTAAATATTTAGTAGATTGTGTTTGCAGGTCATACTTTTCTTTACATCATGTTCTTCTTCTGTATCGGTCGATGTGAGAATACCCAATGACTCCAACATCACTATCACTTACCCCCAGATGACAGTGTACTCCAACTCCCTCCTTGCAGCCCTAAATTCCCGCAAAAAAATTCGTGCAGCCGCCGATGGAGTCCAAACCACGAGTGAAAACCTCTCACTTTCGCTTCAAGAATTCCCTCGAAATGGTGGTATCAGCATGGCAACAAAAGTAGGTACACTCAATCTCTAACATCGGACTCCTTGCTCCATCAACCTCGTAAAATTCCAATCAAACATATTCTCTATATCAGCACTCGGCTAACATATCCATCAAAATAAATACCGAAGAATTTAATACTGAATTGATCCAGGAATGTGATAGGAACGATCTTGGGCACTCTCGGCAGGGTTTAGATGAGAAGCGTAACGGGATTGGGATGGTGAATTTATCGTGCATGGAGACGCTGTTAACATTGACATCACATCGTTCATCAGGCATTTGCAAGAAAGATCTCAAGCTCCAGCACCACTACATTCGCTGATTCGCCTGTCATCCAACCCGTTTGAGTTGACAAAAGTCTGACTGGCGTCTGGCGTCTGGCGTCTGACTGACACACAAAAATAGTTTTATGTAACTAGTCCGCAAATGAGTACGTTTGTATGACACACATGACCGATTGCTTGTTATGAGACATTGATCTACCGGAGTGCTCCCGATTGCTTCTGCATCTTATGGGAAGCATTGATGATGTGTTCTACTGACCAACCCGTCGATTTACAAGGTACTGCAGATGTAATAATAAGAGGTGCAAAAGAAAAATATTTTTTGTGGTGTAACACTGACGTCAACCTTGAAACTTGGAGTCCAGTGGCCGAATTCTATTAAATTGCATTTTGCCATACAGTACTCGATCAGTCAAATGAGTTGAACTTATGCATTCTCTTTAGTCATCTATCTGTCTGCAACAAGTGCTGGCCACAACAAGTCACATCTCACTTTTTTCAAAACAGTGTTTGTTTATGATTTTTTCTCATTTTAAAATCATCACTGATGACCAAGATTCCTAAATTAGTAGGCTTTCTACTAACACTTCAATGGGTCCAGTTGTTCAATCGAGTGATATCAAGCTTGATATTATCTGATGTCAAGTCACCTGATAGAATGATCAGGTGACTTGACATCCCAATTTAGATGGCATTTAGGTGGCGACTGACTTGACCTCAATTTAACCGGTGATTCATCAGATTTCCCGCCGTGTGTAGTTCTCGATGAGTAATATTTTGTGTATAATGATATTTTACATTAAAATAACAGATATACACAGGAATAAACAGAGATTGATAATAGAACAAGGCAGTGAAGGATCATAATTCATATGAAGAGAATCATTACGATGCAAATCAGAAGTCAACAGCAATATCTGTCTGCCAGATTCCATTGCCTAAGCTGTATAGAGCAATGAGAAATATCTTCTCGAACGGTATGGCCTGTCGGTTAATCTGCCACCGACGATTCGTTGTTGATGACTTTTCTGCTTGCTGAAATCGAGTGAGTAACGAACAAGAACAGCAACGATGTAGAAACTCACTCCCATAAAAGACCAGATTTGCATAGCAGTATTAGCTCCTAGCTGTCCCCGTGAGATAGCAGCGCTTGCCGGCATACTTTGCACAAAATCAAGGTGCTCGTAACCAGGCCACTATATATAGCAGGTCAGTATCACTGTCGAGATATACATTAAGACATAACATTGGGACATTAGGACATACCATGATCCGCAGATGAATCTTCTCGATCCCGGTTCCTGCCAAAACTTGATCATTTGTTCCAGCCACCAATTGATTGATCGCATTTTTCGATCGAGCATTGAAATCGGCAAGGGAGACACCTTGGCCGACCTGCCCAATATAATCGAACCTGATTGGATCGCACTCAGGAGGCTCTGAGGTTTTACAGACATTCTGCGGGACACGATGGCGGCAAGGGGAATGAAATTCAGGAGGGGGTAGTGTCAAGGCACCAGACAAAGAAGAGTATCTCGAAATTTGAGAAGGAAATACTGGAATGTGGATTGCATTGTGATAGCGAGACATGTTGAACGCAGTTGGAATATAGAGTATTAGACTTTGTAAGACGAGTTGTATGCTGTGTCGGTTTACCCGTTGAAGGACGCGAGGCTGGAAGACTGCTGGTGACTGGATCCCAAGGTTCATCCATGATTTATATACAGGCGTATATGTCGTATGCTAGTGTTGGCCGAACCCTTCACTCGAAAGCGTACTGTGAACATTGTCGGGGGCGGGGAGGCGCATTGAGAGTGAAGGCCGGTAGAATTCGAATGTGACAAGGGAGTAAATGATAGTGATAGCATCAAAAGTTACTTTTCACAAGATCTTGGACGAAATCTGGTTAATAAAATCGCTGATTAGGATCAGAATGATGTTGTGACTCCCGTACTGTGATGATGGGGTTATCGTGGTGATGGAAAGGGTGAAGATGTGAAGATTAGCTCTCTGTTGTGGGTAACATCATTATTGATCTACAACGTGAACTATGGTAATGTCTGGTCTCTCCAAAATCCCAATATCGTAGAATAGGACGGAAACTCTTCGAATCAATCTTGTGATTGTCCCTGAAACGGATGTCTCTAAAAATGTATCACACCGACCTTTCACACAACGAAGGTTCACCACGATGGACCAACCTCACTTCCCACCCCTGTCGCATGAACAGTATAACCACCCTTCACTTAATCACCCGTTGCGGAAGTAATCATTGTCATCGACAGAAAGAGCAGAGCTATCTCAGCACCAATCACATCTAGAACAGCAGTCTACAAGTAGATATCGATATTTGAAATTTAGTTCGAATAATCGCGACCTAGCATTAGCCGTATTTCATCCGGCCAAGGTGTATGTATCACTTTCTGACTTGTATCGCAAAACCAAAGGTTGCTGGAGGTGGCGACGCTATCGTGGAAAACACTGATATCCAAGAGATAAAGCGAGGCCATCAAAAATCACTGGCGTACTTGGGGAATGGGGAATCTAAAGCCAATAGCTCATATCCATCCTGTTGCCATCATACCATGCATACCGGGTGAATTTTTGAGTGAATCGTTTCTTTACAATGAAGACAAGTGACCTTCTGAGAAAGCTGTATTGATGTAAACCATTAATAGTAATTCCTAGATGTGACACTGCTCTGTCACATTTTTGTGTAATGGTACGTACCTTTGACGCACTTTCGACCCATAAAAGGACCATTTTCACTACTGATTGCAAATAAGGATATTTCTAGATATAGATGGAAATGCCCACCAAGGGTAGGGATTCACTAGAGTCACAATTATGTCAGCACCAAGTTAAACTATTTCTAGTTTAATTTACTTTCCATTTATGGAATGGAGACAATTATAGGCGTACAAATTTTGCTCTTCATCCAATGAAGTTTTTCAGGATGATTAAAGTCAAAGGTAATGGGAGTCTGAATTATTGAATTTACTACCTAGTAGAGCGTGAATTCATTTCAACATGCCGTATTGCACAAACATCTCACGAGATGCGCGTGTGACATCATGATGTCACATCTAGGGATTAGATGTGATATCACATTTGCCCCAAATTTCCTTAGACCATAAGGTTTGGACTACACTCCTATTTGGGAAGTCACCTAATTACCACTGTGTGTGCCTGATGAAATCCCTTGTTTTGTGACACCAGCACAGCCAAGACGCGGCAAGCTACATAGACGGACCTCCAACCCAATAGCTATCTACAGTTCCCAGCTCAAGAGGTATCGGATAATCGAATGTCTTTGGCATTGTGTCATCCGGTCCAACCACCGGCAGGAATATATCGTACCTACCATAAGTGAACTAGTATCCGAGAAACGTTGGAGATGGTCATGGCCGACGGGCGGCACAGTAATATGTCATTAGTACCATGTTTGGTATATTGCCACTGAGCGCTTTGCAATCGGTGTTGATGCCATAATCACCTTTGACATCGACGCATTGCTGCACATGACCATCCATCCTGATGCCCTCGATCTCACTTTCCTTATTCCAAATGGTCGAAATTACGTAGTGTCAAGGATTTGTGCATCCCCATTACCTGCTGAAGCAGGGGGCGATAGTCGTCAATGAATGATTTTTTGAGAAGACATTGATCAGTGTCTTTTCTACGCGATGTTAAACTTGAAAAGCTCGTGGTTGGCAGTACTCAATCCCTAGAAAAATGGCGGCGTATCTCGGGTATGGTATCGTACTTGGTGGATTCAGATCACGACGCGAGGGGCTTTTTGTCGGACATGGTATTTTTGGGACTTATTCGTCGGTGGATGACTGTGTGTCTTGGCAACACTTGTGAGCGTTTGAAGTTGTATGAGTTGTATAATAACGATAGCATTCGTATAGGACACTAATCGTGATGGATACGGTACCGGAGTCCATACATCAGGCAACTTATGCTTTTGTGGATTCTTCTGCGACCCTTGGGTGAATTACAAAAAATATTTTTAGTATGACAAAATCTTGTACAGCAGTATAAAGCATGAAATAACTTAGACCTTGTCATCCGACTTTTCTGGAGTCTTCATGTTCTGCACTCGTTTTCTGACCTCCTCTCGTCTGAGGTGTCCGATCTCCTGAGCATCACTCCTCGCCTTGGTTAGATTGTCCAGTGCATCTCGATGTGTTTTCTCAAGATGAAACGGAAAAAGGAAGAAACTGGGATACAGTCCTCCCAATAGTGCAATAACTCCCAAGCCCACCATCAACCGTTCCCGAGGTCCACCCGCTGACTTGGCCCACTCATCTCGTTCGCGCTGCCACTTCTCGTCTTTCATAGCTTGTCTCCGCTGTTTCAGATGTTGTGCGTTCTGTGAGGTACGGCGTCTACGGTGAATTTCGGCCATGTATGGATCAAAACCGGGGCCAGTGCTATTTGTTCGACGAGAAGGGTTTTGCAAAATGCTATAGGCGGAGAGGATGGCTTGGAAACGAGTGTTTCGCTCATTAGGACATGATGTATGTGTCCGTGCGCAAGGTGAGTCGGGATGGTGTTGCCGGACAAGCTCATAATCTGAGACAATGGTCGATTGTCAAGTTGAATGGATGTATGACTGAAGACTGACATCGAGATTTCACATCGGCTGACGATGCACCTATCGGCAGATGAAAAATCTCATGAGGAGTGGGCCTAGAAGTCTTTGGAAAGGGATAGAATTGAGAATCGGTTGTTACTGAGTAGCCAATATCTGATAGAGTTGTTGCGCGGCGCCTCAAGAGGGACACAGGAGATGGGTGAAGTAGATATTGCTCAGAAAAGCATAAACAGCGGGGATAAAATAGCATGGATGAAAGTATTTAAAAGAAGAGACGTATTTGAACACAAGTGGAGCCAGCCAATTAGAAGGTAACTAACATAATAAAAATTTACTTTTTCCAAGTTACCTTCTCCGCAAATTTTCTGGACGCGGAATTGACTTGTTTGAAGACGAAGCGCTCGTTTGGTACCCCAACTCAATTGCCCTCCACTATGGCCCCCAAAAAGGCCAGGCTTAACAGTCAGAAGGCTAGGGCTGCTAAAAGCTCAACACGGAAGCCTACTCTGGGCAATGACACCACCGTCGACGGGTAAGTCCCAGACACGATGTTTATGCATGGCACTCATTGATCTACTAATCTATTGTTTCTCTTTGCAGATCCAGTCCTGTACCACCCATGACCCCCAGCTCTTCGTCTGCAGGGTCCACTGATGTCGAGAACCCATCGATATCTCCTTCTCAGACAGACCCTCCTGCCTTGGAACAGGAAGACTCAGTCGCGGCCGCAGAAAAGGTCAAGGAACAAGGGAATGTTGCCTTCAAAGCCGGGCGATATGGCATGGCTATCGACCTTTATACTGAGGCCATCAGTAAGCACACGACTGTGTTGATTGCTTTAACTTCAATAAAATTACAGAACTCAATCCCACCGAACCAGCCTACCTAACAAACCGTGCGGCAGCGTACATGGGCATTAAACGATTTCGACCGGCTCTCGAAGACTGCCAGCATGCTGCTACTCTCCAGTCCTTCTCTTCTTCAAAAACCCTCCTCCGTCTCGCCCGCTGTCAGTTTGCTCTCGGATCACTAATAGGTGCTTCATCTACAATTAAAGACATTCTCGCCCTGGAACCTTCCAACACGCCAGCCCTTCAGCTCCGTGAAAAGGTCAAGTCTCTCGAGAGACACATCACAAATTTCGAGGCTGCAAGAGGGAAGAAGGATTGGGGACTTGCGAGACTTGCCCTGGACAAGTGTGTTCAAGCAATTGAGGGTGAGGGTGGGGAGATTCCCGAGGAGTGGAGAATAAAGAAGGCGGAACTTGAGTTGGCGAGAGGGAATTGGGAGGGTGCCAGTATGGCTGCAAAGTATGTTGATTTTTCTGCTCGTCTCTTGAAATTTTCAAATTCTTTTACAGTGATGCCCTCCGTATCAACTCTAACTCGCCTGATATCCATGTTTTACGTGGACGTGTTCAATTCATAGAAGGTAAACTCGAACATGCCAAAATACATACACAGGAGGCTCTCCGACTCGATCCCTCTTGTGAACCAGCACGGAAACTACGGAAACGTATAAAAGACGTGGAAAAGCTGAAAGAAGAAGGCAACGCGGCTTTCAAGTCGAGTAAACTCAGAGAAGCAGTGGACAAGTATACCCAAGCACTGGATGTTCGTGTTTTTTTGTCACTTCAGACCCTTACCTCACACACGTACTATGATTATGTGTAGGTTGTTGGTGAGTCAGAAGAGGAAGGAAAAGGTGGACAGATCCGCGCAACTCTACTCTCTAATCGCGCAACAACACTTCTCAAGGTTTCTTTTCTTTTCGTCCCCACTCGACCACTGACATATACTTGACCTTATCAGCTCTCCAAACACAAAGAAGCACTTTCAGATACGAATGCTTCCCTCCTCCTTTGCCCCAATTCATTCAAATGCCTACGCACACGCGCCCGATGCAACTTCCAACTCGAATCTTTCGATGCTTCCGTAGCTGATTTCAAATCCTCGATCCAACAAGCACAAACTGAAGGCGGTACCACAGAAAATGATATCCGTGGGTTAAAGGCGGAATTGAAAAAGGCAGAAGCGGCATTGAAGAGGAGCAAGACGAAAGATTACTATAAGATATTGGGTGTACCTAGGGACTGTGGGGATGCAGAGATTAAGAAGGCTTATAGAAGGGAGAGTTTGAAGCATCATCCTGATAAGGTGAGTAGTATGCTAATGACCACACGAAGACATGAATATTTTGAATACAGGGTGGCGAAGAAGAGAAATTCAAACTCGTAGCTGAAGCTTATGCAGTTCTGTCCGATTCACAACGTCGTGCGAGATACGACATGGGTGAAGATGAAGACGGGATGAACGGCGGAATGAGTGGAATGGGAGGGAATGGATTTGGTCATGTCGATATATCGGAGCTGTTTTCTCAGTTTCATGGAGGAGGAGGGGGTGGATTTAGTTCATTTAGTAGTGGTGGTGGTGGTAGCAGTGCTGGAGGATTTAGTTCGTTTGGAGGGAGGACAGGAGGTCGTGGGTTCCAATCACACGGATTTTCGTTTTGATCTCCATTAGGAAAGGGAAGACATTATGATATGCCAAATTCTGCTTTCCTCGTGTGTTGTTGCGGAATATGTCTTGGAGAGCAATGTTCTTTTATCTTGCATTTTGGTCTACTATATACTGAATGTTAAGTCGTGCTGCTTTAAACGTCAAAGCACTGGAGGCATTTGCGTTCGTTCATCACACTGGTCTCCCCGCGGGGGGTGATTTGTGTCCTCTCTTTTCTTATTAGTTAGCTTTTTGTTTGTTACTTTTTCTTCTTCCCTGTATAATTGGATAGGGAGATTAGATTGGCCGGTAATTAATCATATATTACTCTCTGAGCTAATCGCTAAAGGCAAGATCTGATATATTTATCCTGATCAAATATCGAAAATCAAAATGTAATGCAATGAGTTTTAGTGATTACTAGCACACATACCGCGTGGATGTTGTTTTTCACAGATCACAGTATGATGGGTGACGGGGTTATCCGGCGGCGTGACATGACGCGGTTAGAGATGGGCTTGAGTGAATGCTCCGAGAGCCCCACTCTCACCCCGCTCCTTATCCACATCCAAAAAAGGAGGCCATTCATCAGATATCAAGTCTTCACCCGTTTATGGGAATGGTGGACCTGCTTTTGGCAACATTTGATCGACTTCACAAGGACTGTGATGCATGCCCTAAATAGATAACCTCTTTCATGAAATCACGCGCCGCCTGGGTGACTCTCGTCGAAGATGCTTAGCACAACGAACAAGGTCTCCTTCTCATGTGTGAAGTTGTATTTCGAAAGTTGCACAAATTCAGGGCCTATTTAACATGCGCAGTTCCAGAAGGACGACCAAAAATTCAGTATACTGATCGTCACCCTACCTATTATTCTATTAAACAGAATGTCTTCCTACTATAGCTGCATACATCTCCCTGTGTTCCCGTCGCAACATTCCGGATACTCGTCTCTTTCGGGAGCCCTTTCCCCGCCGCCTCCCCAGTTCAAAAATTCTTCCCGTTATCGAGTGCCTCAATTTATGGCTAAAGCCACTGGACGGCCTATCTCTCAACCAATCTTCTTCGACCATATCGGAAACTCCCAACAGGGAGTCTTCATCTCCGACTTCAGCACTCGTAGTGCAAATGCTTTGATTGAGATGATTGCTTCCAGTAATCATCTCCCTTTGGCAGATACTTCTGTGAAGGAAATTAATTTATGCATCAAGGTAAGGACTTGTTGTGCGATTACCAAGTCAATTCGGGACGTTCATCTTCTGCTCAGTGGCCGGGCTACGAACATTTGAACTGGTCGTTCAGCACTCCTGCGAGTTCCTCGATGACGCTCGTTCAGCTCGGTGCTAGTATCGCTATGCATTTTTGGAGATTTGTCGAAGTGGGTGATTCTCTTTTCACCAATGAAACCGATCCCACTGACTCTGTTTCTAGAAAGCTATGTCATCTACGACCACGTCCAGTCGGTGGAAGATTGGTAATGAAGATATAAAGTTCGAGGAAATCGTTCTTGTTGGCCTCTACAGCATTGGAGGCGATGTCTGGCAGGCAGATATTGCTGTGGACCTTGCATAGGAAATCGATCAAGATTCTCGCGTAAATTATCGTCGTAATTGTTGATTTGATATCGCATTGTTATTCCGCCACATTCTCCTCACATTCAATCATCTGTAGCCATAAAATGTATACTCAATAGTCTACTCAAGGGAATCACTCAATGGATTGATGAATTGGAATTTGTTTAGCTTCAATGGGGTTTTGAGACCTAGTTTACTTGCAACGAGCCTGGTCCTGCGATATGAAGAGTGCTTGGATACATAAAAGAACGATTTTTATCACTAGAATACAAGACCAAGATGCTCTATGTTGAAATTTAGCGAACAATAAGCGAAGACAAGGGAGTGAGAGACATTATGGTCCTTCTGAGAAAATAAAAGATTGGTATTGAAAATAAAAGATTGGTATTCTCCACCTCCAGCCCATGTTAACGACATTGTACTGTTAGGTGGATGATTCCCCGGCCTCTCACCATGTATTATCACTGCATTGATCTCAAGAGTACTTACGATCCATCAGAGTGGCAGTGTTTTTGCTTGGTCATGCTTGTCACTCACTACTTGGTCGTTCCCCTGTTCTAGGCATTTGCCCTTACAAGAGGTACCCGTATGTATGAAATCGTCTCTCACGCATACAAGAATCTGAACCGACTGTCTTTGTTTTAGAAACCGGGCCAATTCCTTCGCAGAACGTCTGTGTTGATCCTTTCTAGATAGCGTTTCATCGCACGATTATACCCTGAGATCCTTACCTGACCTTAGTTATTGAGGTAAGGACTCGCTCTCGCTGCCTACAGAAATACTGACGAGTTCAGCTATACCAAAATTATGAATCCACCTTCGTATGCTCCATCTGTAGTTCCATCCAACCAAGAGAATGAAGAAATGCAACATCGTGAAACGGGTCGCCCAGCCACTCACATGCAGACTCTTTACATGCCTATCGAGTCACCTCCAACTCCTGCTCCCTCTCCCGGTCCAGTCTCCAACTGTTCCTCGACTTATCCTTTGGGTCTTGCAAGTAATCACCTTCTCAACACACATGACCCTGTACTCAGACGACAGATCCTTGCCTCAATTCTGATATCATGCTCACCATCCGAGCTTCTGTTCATCTCAACGACAGTTGCGCCGCTGCTCAAGAGAGACTTCCTCTTTTGGCTGCCCACGGAGCTGTCATTGCACATCCTCAGTTTCATCGACGATCCTACATCACTTGTGCGCGCATCTATGGTCAGTAAACACTGGTGCAAACTAATTATGGAGGAATATGTGTGGAGGCGGATGTGTCGAGTGCATGGATATGAAGACTTTGATGAGTGTTCTGTGACCCGACAAGAAAAGGACGTCTTTCCGGTTTGGAAAGAAGACTTTTCTTATCGCGAACATTATAAAATATCTCACATCACCATGGCAAACTGGCGTAAAGGTGGTTTACTGCTTCAGTCTCATCGTGTCCCCGTTACCGACCCTAGTGATGGAGTCGTTACATCACTAGCATTGGATTCCGATTGGATAGTCATAGGTCTTGCAAATTCCAAGGTTCATATATTTAGTGCCAAGACTGGCGTCCTCGCACGTACCCTCGTAGGTCATGAAACAGGCGTCTGGGCTTTATGTTTAGTTTCGAGTGGCGGTTACCCTGTCCGGCCCCCTCGAGACGATGATGTTCGGAAAAAGCGGAAAGGCGATGTTGAATCCATTGGTTTTGGTATCGACAGATTGAATATCTCTCAAAACCAGGAACAATATATTTCGCCTATGTTGAGGACAGCTTTGGGACTTGACGAAGATAACTCTTGTTCCAACAACGCTTGGAAGGATCAACCCCCATCACAAATGTTGCCAGGAAAACGAAGCGACAACTTTACATCACAGGGATGGGGTCAACCCGATGCACTCGTTGTCAGTGGTGGTTGTGATAAAGTAATCAGAGTATGGGACGTCAAAACTGGGTATGAACAGTAAATTTCCATTTGCGCCAGCAAAGGTCACGTTTTTTCGTTTTTTTGCAGGTACTGTGTCTATATTTTGGCCGGACATACATCAACTGTGAGATGTATTCGTGTTCTGCATAACCGACCGATTGCAGTCTCGGGTTCTCGAGATGGGACTGTTCGTGTTTGGGATATCCAACGCGGTCGCGCCTTGCGCATCCTTCAAGGCCATCGAAACAGCGTTCGTTGTTTGGATGTTTGTGGAAACAGGGTCGTTAGTGGAAGTTACGATACGACTTGTCGGGTAAGTGATGAGCCACTGGCCATCGTTGACTCCCATGTGACCCACTTTTTCTAGCTGTGGGATGTTGACACTGGCCAATGCATCCATGTTCTTAGAGGCCACTATCACGAGATCTATTCTGTCGCTTTTGACGGAGTTCGAATCGCATCCGGCGGCTTGGATACTACGGTTCGTGTATGGGATGCGAAATCGGGGTGAGCATGATTGATTAGAAGGATCAATCAAATTTTGGGTTGACAGAGCTTATCAGGGATTGTGTAGCACTACTTCAAGGTCATACTGCCCTCGTTTGTCAAGTTCAACTCTCTCCTGAGATCCTTGCCTCTGGTGGTTCCGATGGGCGCGTAATCACATTTGACCTGTCAAAGTATACGGTGCTGCATCGTATCGCAGCCCACGACTCCTCCGTCACTTCTCTGCAGTTTGATCATAATTTCCTAGTCACGAGTGGCAACGATGGTCGCACGAGGATTTACGAGACTGCTACTGGCAACTACATACGGGATCTAACAGATCCGAGTGAAACGGTCTGGAAGGTCGCATATTTGAAGGATACATGTGCAATCATGTGTAAAAGAGCGGGTCGGACCATTGTTGAGATCTGGAATATGAGGCCCAAAGGCCTGTAAATTGTCGGAATGTTATGTGTATGGTTCAATACTTACTTTCTATATAGTAATGCTAATCTGGCTTGTTTTATTATACTCTATGACATCGTCGAAAGTACAATCTGTCAATTGCTAGTTGTTTGCTGCTTAGGTAATACCGAAGATGTTAATTCATTCTCTTGACCTTGACTACCATCCTCTGGATTATGTCTGTATTCAAGATCGTTCCCACAATTCAACAATATGATTGGGGGAAGATTGGAAAGAAGTCCAAGGTCGCTTTCCTCGCAACCTCAGGTTTGCCTGGCTTCAAACTCGAAGAACAGGCTCCGTATGCTGAGGTATGTATTACTCTTGGAAATATCAGGATTCCCATTTGACATTTTGGAGTTATAGTTATGGATGGGAACTCATACATCGTCACCCTCAGAACTGACAGAGGGTGGGGGCCTCCTCGCTGATCATCTCAAAGCTCATCCGGAGCTTATCGGCGACCGTATCGTCGAGCGATTCGATGCGGCAAATGGCAATCTCCCCTTCTTGTTCAAAGTACTTTCTATCGAGAAGGCTTTAAGCATACAATCGCATCCTGACAAACGGACCGCTGAAGCTCTCCACGCCAGACTACCCGAGATCTACAAAGGCTTGTCTATAAGCGACTTTATCGTGGAAGTATTTTGACTATCATTGAACATCTGTCTTTATCAGACTCCAACCACAAACCAGAGATGGCGCTGGCGATCACTCCTTTTGAAGCTCTTTGTGGCTTTCGTCCACTTCCTGAAATCGCCAGGTTTCTTCAGCTAGTGCCGGAACTCGCATCGCTCATACCAGCCACTGTCCTTCAGACCTTCCTTTCCGCTGCTTCTTCAAAGAATTTTGGGGAACAGATGGAGAAGGACATTCTCAGAAATGTATTTTCTGCCGTCATGACTGCTCCAGAGCTAGACTTTAAGCATCAATTGAGACTTCTAGTATCAAGATACAAAGGCGGCGGTGCCAAGGCTGCTGAAGGAGAGACTCAGCAACTTGTAGACCTTGTTGTTAAGCTCAATCTGCAATTTCCTGGCGATATAGGCGTTTTTTGCCCCTTTTTACTTAACTATATCACCTTGAAACCTGGGGAGGCTATATTTCTTGGGGCAGGAGAGCCTCATGCATATCTTTATGGAGGTAATTGATATATCTGATCCCATTCTGTCTGTGCCTGAATAAATGCCTGTTTAGATTGTATAGAGTGCATGGCCAACTCCGACAATGTTATCCGAGCAGGACTTACTCCCAAATTACGTGATGTCCCTAATCTTGTTGCGACACTCACATACGAATCCTCCAAAGCGTCGAAACACCTTGTCACACCCCGTCCACTTGGTACAAACTCCCGATTCAGCACCTTGTATGATCCTCCGATTCCTGAGTTTGCGGTCATCAAGATAGATGTTCCTGCGGGAGACTTGGAACGACACCTGAAGTTCAATGGTCCCAGTATCGCTATCGTAATAGAAGGGAAAGGATCAGTAGACTGGGATGAGGGTGAAAAAAACTTGAAGCTCGGAACTGGCGATGTGTTTTACGTTGGAGCTGGGACTGATATTAATATACATGCTGATGGGGACAGGCTTGTGCTTTACCGTGCATTTGTTGAAATTCAATAGTAAGTTTAGAACGCAATTTCACCCAATGATCATGAATAACTTCTGAAGAGAAGATTCTGGCATTATCTCAAAAACGTGTAGTTGTAGAAAGGAACCACCAGCATAGCACCCCGAGCTGTGGGCGATCGTTTCTCCTCGTATGTCACAAAGGATAGTCTAGTCATGAGATTATTGGTAACCTAGACCAGTAGGAGCTGAAATATTCAACACCGTTTGAAAGAAATCAGAAATAAGGGGTTGTGTGACATACAGAAGGGATGACTCAGCTTGGTTGTTTATGTGAAGGTCCTCAATTTGAATCACAATGTCTCCGTGTGATTGTGTGAAGGACAATGATTGTTATGCCATGATTCAATCCAAGATCAGGTTATGGTTGAATGATATATATGGGCTCATTATCACTCCACCATAGACAGCCATCGGCTACTATCTCCTCTCGCATTGCTTGAGAACAATGGTTGGGTACTATGACAGCTCGGTTCATACATTTGTCCATCCCTCCCAACTTTCTGCTTACTCTTCTCTTGCGGGTGCTCTGACGCCCATGGCAGCGACCCACCAGTTTCTATCCTCAACCCGTAAACGGGTGCCCCAAACTGCCTGCAAGGGCATCAGTAACCCTGTTTTCATCCCAATCGACTTCGACTACTTCTCTCAAGCGAGACAGGGGGTCGCGCTTAGAGACTTTTCTATCAGGAGCCAAAGTCCACTCACTCAGCTCATCTCTGGTACTAACGAGCGTGTCTTAGCTGGACTGGAAATCCGCAAAATTGATCTTCGCATTATGGTGACTGTCATTTAAGATGCAATTATAAAGATATATACTTATGACGACGTTAGTGGTTTGGCTATGAGCACATTGATGGCCCATTCATAATCCCTGTCTCGGCAACGACTACAAAGGGACAGCTTGGTTCCCAGATCGCAAAACAATTCCGGAAATTCTGCGATGTAAGTCTGAACCATTGCCCATGAACGATATTGACCTTTGTGTCCAGAAAGCTGCTTGCTCTGTAACGGATGCCCCACACTGGCGCATAGGTCCTGATGCTATTACTTTTGATCAACTCTATCTTGTTGCACTATACAGCTTTGGTGGTGGCATATGCCAAGCAGACATTGCCGTTGATCCAGAACCAGTGCATCAATAAAAATGTCTTGTTCTGAATTGTGACCTAACGTGCTTCCATGTCATTGTCATACCCTTTCAGCAGTCCATCACATTCTGTATTATATCGTGCATATAGTGGATACCAGTTACCTGTGTATATACTTTATTGATCACCAACCTCTTCTATTTGCTGCGCATTCGACCACCATGCTACTGGACCAAGACCCTGCTCTGCAATGGAACACTAGAATTTCAATTAGCAAAGTTGTAAATGGGAACGGAAGAACCCACTATGATGTTGTAAGGGGCTCGTTTTGGCTCTCGCATAATTTGCACCCCTTCAGTCATCTTTGGAGGGCCAGGCTCATCATCGTAAAAATCCTCCGCCTCAACGCGTACTCGGAGCACCTCCCCTTGGTCAATATACATACGTTCGGAGACAGGAGAATCGAGGAGCTGTTGAGACATTGACGCCTCGGAGTCGGGGAGCCAGAAGTGCGCACGTTCGTTTGAATCGCTAGAAAAAATCCTGGTAAGAATGATTTTTTCTTAATGGACAGTAGGAAGAAACTTTTTTTTTACAATGCCGCTGGCTGTGGGAGATACACAGCTGGAATATACATGTCATCAAAAAATCCCATCGTCACTAGTAGAGTGTAAGTAAAGGGAATGGACCCTGTATCGTCATGCACAAACGTCGGATACCGTCTTCATCAGAAGATTTGACCTTGGCTACGATGACTTCCGAAATGAAGGGCCGGAAAACGACCATGCGGAACACGACTGCCTTGAAGTTAGTTTAGCCTCAATCCTATTATGAAGACACAAGTAGCGCACCTTGATACCATAAGCATCCGTCTCCGTAACGAACTTTTCCTTCGCCAACCGTATTCAGGTCAAAGACAGTAATACAAAGTCCGATATCATGCAGAACACGGTTAGCGTATTTTTTGTTGATCTCGGCAGTTATGGCCTCTTCTGCAGGAATCCCAAATTGCGACGGATGAACTGCTACTGTATCCTAAAGCCAAGGTTAGGCTGATCCTTGAGGGTGGATAAAGTGTAACGAACCTTGATTATAGCTAGAGAAAACATATCGTTTTGTTTTCCCACGTGACATCCCAAAAAATTATTGCTCCTAACTTTGTTCCTCTCCACCTGGTTGTCTGGCAAATCCTCATCCTTCTCATCAATTCTTCAACAAACCTTGGGACGATGTCGGGAAATAACACAGGAACTTCCTCTTTTCTTCCGGCAAAATCATGGACACATTTCGTTGCAGGCGGGTATGTACGCTTTTCACGCCTGACAAGTGTTTGAGAGGTCCTGACAAATGTTCTAGTCTCGGAGGAATGTGCGGTGCAATTGTAACAAGCCCATTTGACGTGGTGAAAACGCGTCTTCAGTCGAGTCTGTTTCGCGAGGGCCATGCAACACTGGGCCTCATGACAAACGGTTCAGGTGGCGCTCTGCTACATGGTCCCAGACATGGAGGTCTGCTGTGGAATTTTGTGGAAACGGGTCACATCCTGCGGTGGGTGTGTCTCATTATGCTCCTCAATCTTCTAACTCGCCTCTGCAGTGACATTTACCGAGATGAATCTCCCCGCGCGCTATTCAAAGGTCTTGGGCCGACGCTAATTGGTGTCATTCCAGCGCGTTCAATCAATTTCTTTACCTACGGCAATGGAAAAGTTGTTATTGCTAATGCTTTCAATGATGGCCGTGAAAACTCTTTTGTTCATCTCTCTGCAGCGGCGCTTGCTGGTATCGTCACTGGGACGGCCACCAACCCTATATGGGTTGTCAAAACTCGAATGCAACTATCCGCATCCCAGCTAGTTAACGGCATCCCACTGGCACGCAGGAGTGGTATCGGTGGAAGCTGGTTATGCATTCAAAAGATCTTCCGAGAGGAGGGAACCAAAGGGTTCTACAAGGGGTTGACCGCCAGTTATCTTGGAGTGACAGAAGGGACGATCCAGTGGGTGTTATATGAGAGACTAAAGAAAATGACTGCAAATTCAGAAAGAAAAGGCGGTTCAACAGAGTGGCTAGGTATGCTTGGCAGTGCGGGAACTGCCAAGTGTGTTGCGAGTCTAGTTTCATATCCTCATGAGGTTTGTTTGTGATTCTTTCTACATCTCATATGGTCTCACATCATTCGCACAGGTTCTCCGAACACGTCTTCGAGAACCATGTGTAAATGGTGTTATTAAATACACTGGTCTGTGGCAGACATTGAGATTGATCATTGCAGAAGAAGGTATCAGGTCATTATATGGCGGTCTAAGCGCCCACCTGATGCGAGTCGTACCGAACGCCGCAGTCATGTTCTTCATCTACGAGGGTATCCTCAAGTGGTGAACATCATATGTTCACCACCATTCTGATCCGTCTTCGGCCACCTTGTCCCAAGACTTGACTCTCACTTCCTTAGTTGCTATGACATTCTCGTTCAGACAAAAATCACAGCGCATTTTGACCGGGCAATTTCGCTCAACTTTCTACCCTTCAATATTCCAGTTCCCAAAAAATCATTCACACACACCTGATATTGCTCCCTTTCCGCCATAGAATATATATGTGCTCTCATCTAGTAGAAACCCCCACACCGGCCTGCCTGTGTAACAGCTGCTTCTCGCAATTCGTTTTTAACGCTTTTAGTTCTTACATGTACAATTTTATCTTCCTTTGTTTTATTTCTAGGATTGGTTTTCTGCTCAATTAATACACTTGGGCTTTCGAGCCAGCATTCACGAGCTGCGCAGGATGCGGAATCAATCGGGTTGTCACACATCATCTCCGACAGAGCGCCACAAGGGTTATCTTATCATATTCAATTCCTTGGGAACTGACTGATCTCCCACGGGTATGAATCGACATCGAAGAAAAGGTTGTCTGGTCATTTCGTTATTAGGGAAAATACAATTCTTGTGTAAAGTTAAGATTATAAAATGTGGCCAATGTGTATTAGACACTAAAAATGGCCGGAACTAGTAATGGAATATAATAGAGACTAGAGCCCAAAGACTAAAGGCAATAATGGTAACAATGCAAATGGAGTAATCTAAATCAAAAGAACGTAGTATTAAAAACGAAATAAATTTATGTAGTATGTACGAATCCAGTGACGGATGTAAGGCAGTCGCAGCCGAATCAATCAGCTAGGATATGAACAGAAACATGGAGTCATGAGACGTCAAATCATCAAGGCATCAATCGATCCATTCGAGAGTAAACAGGTGGAAACTGAATCAGTTTTCTTTCATGACTTCATTGATCGGAGTATCATCCTGTCCTTTAGGCGTGAAAACCACTGGCTCATCAATTAAACTCGAACCACGGACCAAAGGCGGGCGACTGTCGAACTTCGAGAACATCACCTTTGGATTGGAGAATATTGATGTATTGTGAGAAAAAAGATTTGGCTTTGTATCTTTGACTGCTTCATCTGGAAGAGCGGGCAAGGGAATGGTCGGCGGTGCCAGAGCTTTAGGTACCGAGGTAAGTCTTCGAACTGGTCGTCGCAACCTAGAACATATTCATGGAAGTTCAAACAAACAGAAGCAGAAGACTTACCGGGGCAAAGTGGAAGAGCCAACACTTCCACTTCGCATTCTGGCAAGATTTTGAGAACCAACGCTAGAATCGTCACTGCGGTCTGTGGTAGTCGAAAGCCCGCCTAGGCCGAGGAAACCCGAACTTCCATTGCAGCTGCAACCTAAAGAGCCAGTCTGAGGCAAGCGCTGCTGAAGTAGCAATGCATTATTGGCGTTCCTTTGTGGCGATTTAATCATATTCATTGGCGATGTGGAAATAGTGAGGCTGGAACGACGTTTTCGAAGACAAGGGCGCTGTGCATTTTGCCTAGTGGAACCCACACATACAGAACGAGACTTTCCACGGTCGGTTGTAGGCACTGGTCTCCGAGCGGAACTCACATCCAACGTAATATCCAAATTCTCAACATCGCTATCTTCGTCCGTTGAGAACGGACCGTGTGTTACGTCAGGAGACGAAAGAAAATCCGGTGAAGGTGGCGAATAAGTCTTATTGTGCGTATGACTTGACGCTGAAAGGCCAGAAGAAAAAAAATCAGAGTATGTCGTGGGCATGGTAGAAGGAAGAAGTAGAGTGCAATTTGAACCTGGACTGCAAAATCAGAGGGGCACGACTTTTGTAGCCAAAACTGGGACTCGCCTATGAAATGCCAAAACTGAAAAGAAAAAAGGATGAGTGAAAGTACGAATTGAAAGTGCCAACGGGTATAGTCATGTGCTTGCACAGTCCGGCGGCTTCCGAGACTGGTTGCGTGGCAACTGGACCTGTGGACTGCAAATTCACTGCCCCGGTCCTTTGCCCAGGGCTGGTCTTACGGATGCCTTGGAACATCCCAGCCATAGATTGTACCAGCTGTCATCTTCACTAACAGCCAATGATGTCATTCGAAGCACATGACCATCTTGCTATATGTCATCTCTACCTATCACATGAAACTACTTTTTGTGCTGATTTGCTTTAATTAGGATTGAAACATTGTAACATGTACTGCGTACTGCATATCTTTCAACACCACTGCGTCTATTCCAGTCCTTTGGAAACGAAAAATTGTATAGTCATGACAAATAGTATTTCTGGTGCTCTCTATATAACACCATCATTAATTCTTCGAGGACAGATGAGTAAACTCAGCATTCGCTCTGGCCATCCGCCCGGGTACCACTGTTGATGGCAGGCAGAATCCCCAAGCTAGCTGTTTGCGCGGAGAATGCCTAATAATATCTTCACCGTCTAGTCCCGAATGTAGAGGACTCACTCAGTGTCAGATACAACTGATCAGGTACCCTCGGAATCGTTCCGGTAATAACGAACCCAGCCCCAAATCTCGTTAAGCCTTCTCGATCATGAATTATGCCGAAAGAAGTTAAGCTTCTCACTGGCGCTACGCCGTAACCAGATGTACGTTGTCTTCACCTCCCAGGTATATTCCACAAACAAAGAGACTTGTACCTCATCTCTAGGATAATAATATTTCGTGGCCCTTGGAACACTCTGATAGGACGAGGGCCGGAATCAATGATACTGTGGCTGTTCCCGATCCAGGCGTCAGGCAACTTAGACTCTGGCATGATGAATGAACATTGGCACTTCTCGATCACCGTTCACGTAGATGCTCAATATAAATGAGAATGTACTTCCCCTGTTCTCTTGCTTACTTCCTTCTACCAGTTTCGTTCTGATGCTGGACAAAAGTATCCTTCAAAGCTCTCCGAGTACGGACTCTGATACCTCCCTGGAAAAGGGTGGGGCTGAGAAAGCTCGACCCAGCTCACAACATGGATATCAGTAAAATGACATATTTGACACGCTTCAATGGTAATGACGGCTTGTTAGGTATCATTTCAATTCCTACGACTTGGATAGAGTTCAGCGTCGGCTTAAGCAGCGGCACATTCAGATGTAAGGTCATAAGTGCCATATCACTCTTTATTTGAGCTTATCCATCCTTTAGGATAGCTGTGGGTTACTACTACATGAACTATACACTCATATGAACACCTTCCAGATTGCTGGTACCATTGGAACAGGTCTCTTTCTCGGATCTGGAGGGGCAATAGCGACGGCGGGTCCTTTGAGTGCATTGATTGCTTACGTGCTCGTTGGAACTGTAGCTTATGGGTATGTGATACTTCTTTCTCTGAGCTGTGCAACAATTTCTCAAATCACAGACAGGACTCTTTGTTCACTGGGTGAAATGACAACTTGGGCACCCATCTCTGGGACATATCCTCACTTTGGTACACATCTAGGGTCAGCCATCTCATATATTCATTCACATGCTCATTATTATAGCTGGTCGTTGGGTGGATCCGGCTCTAGGCTTCGCCGTCGGTTGGGTAAGCTTCTCGTTTACTAGAGATACTGACTACTTATTTTCATTCTAGAATCATCTTTATAGCATGGTGTATGTAATCCTTCCTTTTTTTTTAGTTCCGTATCTAGTTCCTGACGTTCATTAGGACGACAATTCCTACAGAAATCAGTGCCACAACAATCCTACTCACTTTCTGGGACTCAGACGTACGCCACATAAGTTATCAACCTTGATAGTCATGATTACTGACCCTTGACAGCTCAACCATGCTCCTATCTATATTGCAGTGAGTGGTTCCACTCGAGAAGCTTGTGTGTATACCAACTCATTGTAGGTTATATGGGTGGTCATCGTTGCAATCAACTTATTTGGTGTCAGGTAGGAATCTATGACAGCTCTAATCGTGATGTTGACGTTATTCGTGCAGATGGTTTGGAGAAGGTGAATGATCAATGCATTTAGTCAAGCAAGGAATGCTCATTACGGTTGATTAGCCGAGTTTTGCTTCGCCATTATCAAATGTAAGGGATTAGAGTTACAAGAGGTGCCAAGCTTACTCGTGTGATATTTAGTGTCTTTGATCATCGCACTGTTAGTTTCGGGCTTGGTAATTGACTTGGGTGGGGGTCCCAATCATGAAAGGATCGGTTTCCGAGTAAGTGATAAGTTGAACACGATCTTGACTAGCTTTATATGACATTCATCAGTATTGGCACAATCCAGGCGCAATGAACCGTGCTCATTTTGTCAGTGATCTTGACACAGATCGTTTCTTAGCATGGATAAATGTACTCGTACCTGCGGCCTTCGCTTATCAGGGTATGGATGTTGTCGCAATGTGAATCCCACTCCATCCCGACCTTACTGTGACTGATCGATGACCTAAAGCGCTGCCTCAGAAACTGAAAACCCTCGCCGCAATATCGAGAAAGCAGTTCGACGTGTCTTTTGGCGAATTCTAGTCTTCTACGTGAGTATCATGTACCTGTGATTGCTATCCGAGGTTTGATATCTACCCAGATTCTGGGTATTCTAATGATAGGCATGCTAATCGCATACAATGATCACTCTTTACTTCAAAGTGCGCTTCTTGAGGAATTATCCCGGCTTCATGTCACTCATTCGTTTGTGTAGGAACGGGGACTGCAGCACAGTCACCTTTCGTGATCGCTATAGAACGTGCAGGTGTCCGGGGTATATACTGCCAGATGACACGACAAACTCAATTTTTGATTCTTCTCTTCCAGTCTTTCCTCACATTATCAATGCTTGCATCTTCTCCAGTGCTTTCTCATCAGGGAATACGATCCTATTTGGTGCATCGCGACTCTTGTATGGCCTTGCCCTCAGAGGCCAGGCTCCCAAGATTTTCACACGGTGCACGAAGGATGGCCTTCCATTTCTTGCTGTTCTCGTCTCTGTACGTGGAGCCACCCTGATCTTCTGATTTCTTGCACGTTGACGAACAAGGCTATCTTTGGTGTCCTCGCCTTTATGACTGTTTCTCGTGGGAGTGAGACAGTCTTCAAGTAAGCCGTTCTGAACATCTTAAACGTAAACTCACCTGCTGGAATCTTCTATTGCCCAGTTGGTTGGTTGGCCTCACAACCACGAGCAGTTTTTTCTCATGGCTTGTAATCAATCTAACGTTTACTCGCTTCCGTGAGGACAACTTGATGAATTTAATTGACTACTGACTGTTCTCAGGTTCTGGGATGCTGTTCCAAGGGATCGATCCGAAATCGAATAGTTATCATAACCGATTCCAACCTTGGATTGCTTATTGGGCCATGTTCTGGCTGAGTATATTCATTCTCATTAGTGGCTACTCTGTTTTCTTTAGATGGAACACATCTAAATTCGTCACCTCATGTAGGCCTTTTTCTTCCTTCCCTCTTTTAATCAAATTGATATATTTGTGCTTAGACCTGAACTTGCCCATTTTCTTTAGCCTATACTTGGGGTATAAATACTTCAACAAGACCAAGTTCTGGAAGGCCTCTGAGATGGACTTTTATACTGTCAGTGACTTTTCGCTCTCTAGATTCACCAGTCTGACAACATTGGCATCATAGGGTATTCCTACCTTGGAAGAAACGGAAAACAAAATGGAACAGCCTCGCACCTTCCTAGAACGTGTCTTCGATGCTGTGTTCTAGAATATCATGTATCAAAAACTAGCGTATGTGCACATTCGCATATTTTCCTTGACAAGTACGAATAAAAGATGCCCCCTCGAACTTATTTTCTACTTATGGTTCGGTTATCTACTTGCCTAACGTTGGTATGTTTGTACTAGTAGCAGATCAGTGCGGATTGATAATTCATTGGCTCATTACACATTTTGTTGTCAGACAATCCAAATTGATATTTTGCAAGGTCTGCCAGAAGGCAGGTACAGTTATTATCATTATAAAGAGAATGATAAAGATACTACTGGTATAGATATTACTTGAAATATGTAATCTAGTAAAGACTGCAAGAAAATAGGAAATAGGACAATAAGGAAAGTGACATTAATACACTCAGCACATGCCTGTAAACCTTAATCTGAGGTGAAGTTTCCAAGCCTGGCAATGAAGAGGACCCTAAATACTTCGGCAGTGGTGTTCAAAGGCAGAAATATGACCGTGACAATACTAATAGTTCTCTACATTAACCTGAGTGCGGGAACAGAAAGCGCAGATTTTTCATGAACCTGACCAACGGGGCGATAACCACGGGACAAAAACAACTCAAAAACGAGAAACAACAATAATCGCATTTTCAAAATATCAATCGATGCCCAAGTGGACAATTGAAAAAATGTAACATATAAAAACTAGAAACGTTCAACAGCGACAGACAAAGGAAAAGCTCCCAAATCTACGACAGGTACATGGTATCAAGCACTTGTGTGCTTACAAGTTTATAGAACTACATCCGAATGCGAACCCTTGGCTGCTGATCTGATTGTCTTCACAGCAAATGGACTGCGAGTTACTAGAAAAAAATACGGTGAGACGATATCAATCGAATTTAATGTTTGACAGACCAAGAATTGTCTGCATTTTCACCGAATGACACGGGGTTGCAGTCAGAGAAAAAGCTGCCACTCTCCGTTAGGTTGCCCAAGAAACCCGCCGGGATATCCTGTTTGGTGCCTAACACACTCTATCAGTCATCACCATGTACGACAGCAGGCCTGACACCTACAGCAAAAAATTTGTCCAGATCGACAGTCAGGATGATGTGAAGCCGAAAATATGGAAGAGGCAGAAGCCAAAGACAAAAGAGCAAAGAAGAGAGTAGAGTAAGTGATCAAACGAGAGAACATATCGAATGAGAGAGTTGCTTTATGTGTGGCTCGAGATAATTCTTTTGCTGGAGAAAATTGCTACGACATCGACAGCTTTTATAGAGCTGAATCTTGTGTTTTCATGTGTTTTCATTCATTTCGGGTTGCATGGAAAATGTTTCAAGACACTAAAGGTGAGACCTCGTTAGTCCAGGGGATAATTTTGTTGCTCGGGTCGCACATGTCGTGTTTCTTTTCTGTTCAATGCACAGTTGTGAGATCGTGATTGCATGAGCAGTACTATCCTAGATTAGGTGCATGAAGTTCCCACGAAGTTCCACTGTCTAAGATTAATTAATATGCTGAAACTGAGGCACGAAACAAAGGCTGCAATCACAATCTCAGATTGCATGACCACATGGGCAGTATTACACTTACCTGTCTTTCATACCTCAGTTTCAGTTTATTAATCTTAGAAAGAGGAACTTTGTGTACCTAATCTGGGAAAGTCTGACTATCCAAATTTTCTGCAGGGAGATGCCAAACTTCAATCATGATCTTGCAAGGCTTCCCTTGAATTTCCTGGCTTGGATCAAAGTGTTATACTCTTTCGAATTTAATGGCATCCACTGTGGAACGATGGCAAAAATAACCTCACAATCTATTTTTCTGATGATTCCCTCCTTGTACAATGAAGTTTCTCCCAACAACAGTGCAGGTAAAACATGGTGAGAATCCCAATCATTTAATTTGCCTACTTTGAGTGAAGTAAGACTTATGGTCTCAACATGACATCATAGTGATGTCGCGTCTGAGGAATCATATTTGTCGACTTTCTAGTCAGATAGATCAGAATCATATACCATAGATAAATATATTACAAGCTATATATATGTTGTCCCCAATGGAAACACATTGAATTTTTCTTATTTTATATTATAAGCCACCAAGATTCTTTCTGAGAGAATAAGAGCCGTATAAGTCCTGAGTGAGGAGTAGAGGAGAGGAGAAGGTACGATCAATTAAGCATAAAAAGATAAAATGTATCTACTAGGGCTCATATACAATTGTAGCAGCCGTAAAGTAGTGATACAAATTATAAGATTTATATAACTACCAGTTATGGTGAGCTACGAAGTGCGAGATGGAAAGGTACTCAGTTCGGAGTTACTACAATGGTGTACAGCTGAGGTCTCACAAGGGAGGTAGGGCAAATCAGAGAGTGCGTGAGTGAAACCTTACAATTGTCTCAAGTCCGAATGAAGGGAGTCAATATATTAACAAAAAATCTATCTAGAGACACACCTGAAGTCAGCAAAATTGAGTACTATTTTTATATGGCTGGAAGAGATTATGATGACTTAGAGTGAAGGTCGAAATGGAGAAAGCCAGTTAACGAAGAAAACTCCCACCAGCCTCGAATTGTATCTGTTGACAAGGTCTATTGAAGAGTATGGTGGTGATGTACAGAACTACCCCAGTGACTGTTTTTCCTGTTGCCTGAGCCTAAACGATCACCTCTACCCTACTTACCGACATGTTGTGGAATGTGGTCAATTAGGGTGTGTTCTTCATTCTGATTCTGTGTGAGTGTTCGAATCCACTTCAACAAGTCATGAAAGGGGTCTACCCAAATATACACACACATTCGTATAATTAAGTTGCAATTCTCGTGAACGTCAGTTTTATTACGCGCGTCGCAGCCATACCGCTCGTAGCAATTTCATTTTTTCAATTCATGCTCTCGAACACATACAATTCATTCAAAGGGCATGAACATGCCTGAGAAATCAGAATTGACACAAATTTCGGCAAGCTCGGTGCCCATCAATGTCAAGATAAGTCGTATTATTGAACAAAAATAAGAGCACAACTCCTACGGAGGATAAAATAATGAGCAGCTTCGAGAAATCAATTCTCAAGTAATATGTAGCTAAAGGTCCCCACCCACCCCCATTCTCACACATGGAGTGGACGCTGAAAAATGATAGAGCGCTTCGAAGTTCTACTTCTCACTTGTGAAAACAATGTGCCCGTGCGGACAAAAAGGTCAGCACAACAGGTTCGGAACGCGAATCAAAGCAGTGCATCTAGCACTGAATCTCTCTCGAACGCATATGAATCCGAAGGTTGTCGCTGAGATAGCGTCAGGAGGAAGTCACGACGACCACGACGACGCCGGCGCCATCCTATACTTCATCCCTTCTGAATCGAAATCCTGGATGGTCAAAAGACTGGACAGACATCTGGTTGGTTAGCAATGATCTGATCACAATAAATATAACTCACGTCTGGCGAAGCAAAACCATACTCAATCTCCTCCCTTCTCTCATTCTCAAGTTTTGTAATCGTACTTCTACCTTTCACACAAACCACCAACATAACAAAATCCAAAAACAACAACACACCCAAGAACGTGCACTGCGCTTTCTGAACCTTCAAATTCCACGGAAACGTCATTCCTTTGGCTCTTTCTCCCGGAAGTAAGAACGTAGCTCCATTATTTGTGAGCTCAACCGTCATTCCAAGTCCAATAACAGTGAGAATGGTGAGGATGATGATAGCAACGAGCGACACAATAGAGTAGAAGGCATCGGTTGGAATCTTCTCGAGTTGGGCGAGATAATTCTGGGATGGCCTAAGGACGGTGACCGTTTGAGAACTGAACCGCCTGTTCGGCACAAGTTTCTCAGAATCATAGGAAGGTGGGTTATATGCAGGCGAAGGGATGGTAGGCATTTTTACATCGGGAAGCATGAGTTTCTTGACTTTGACGTTATGTGACGGTGTGGACGTCGCCCGATTTCTTCGCCATGTAAGGATGAGAGCGGTAAGGTGATAGAGAAGGGTCAGGACACCAACGGAACCGTTGACCCAAATAGAGAGAATGCCGAAGTTGACGGTGGCTAAACCTGCAACCACAGCACTAATGGTGATAGAAAGACAAGATATAAAGGTGATTGGAGTAAAGAAGCGAGCCGTCGACATTATGTAAAGGATGTGAAAACGAATTAAAGGTAAAGTTCAGAACAAAGAATGAAATTTTTCAGAAAGAGAGAAATTCTAACCGGAGGCTCAGCCAACGGCAAAGATTAAGCGATGGAAAAGAGGGTAGGAGGGGTATTGGGAAAGAGACAAGGGATCTTCGTGTCACTTATATCCTTCCTCATGTCCCTGCAATAAATCTTGACACCATTTCTGATTCAGTCGAGATCAAACGATGCTTACAAGACGTTTGAGTTGGACATATAAGGACTTGAGACATGATCAAGTGGCCATCAAAGATTTGAATGTTCAACATCAGTGTAGCCCAGGCAGGATCTTTTGATAGTACACGATGCAGCGAAAACAGGGAGAAGATCCAGTGATAAAGTAGACTTATCCAGTCTGACTCGATTTGGAGAGTGCGAGTTTCCGTCATAAGACAAATCTCTTCACTTTCCACGGTGGAAACGTAGTGCCTGATGGCGTTGGAAAGAATCTATTTGGAACCTGATGCGGCGCCGGGAAATGGAACGTAAATGATGGTCGCCAAAGGCATGCAACCAGGTGAATTCGGAGATCTGTTAGAAGGAGAGCGAGGTCATCCAAACACATGTGACAGTGAGTATCAAGTAGTAGTGGGCGCCAACAAACCAAAGACCTCCATGACAAAATGAAAACCGAGTGGAAGATTTGATTAGTCACCGGCACTCATTGATCGGGCGTTCGGCGGTTGCTTTCACATGCAAATAGTTTAGGAGGGAACCAACAAGAAAACTAAGCAGATATAATATTCTAAATATTCTAACATTCCATCTATCCAGTCTATCTCGTCTATCTCATCCAGACTCACATCCAATAAGCTATTTTCTGTACTGCCAAAGTAAAACCGGTGACCGTGGCGCCTAAAATGAGTACAGTCTGTAGTAGAACTTTTCTTCTCTCTCTGGAATCATCGGGTGACCACCAGCGGAGTTCTGACCACAAGAGAGGACAGAAGACGACGCATGCTGTCCACATCTATGAAACAGGTCAACCTTTGGTAATTAAAAAAAAAGTGCAAAACGTGCCACGTGAATGCTTTTGATCATCAAATAAGGGTATTGATCCACTGTCACAGTAGCATAAAGTTTTTCACTGGGTGAGGATACAAGCTGGGGATGCGTAAACATCACCCAGATCGAATAGAAAGCGACACCAAAGAAATGGTATGCAAGGAGCATGGGAGATTGAGCAATACCGGACAGAAGAGAAATCGGACCGTTGATGCATTCACCCCCACATTCGAAATACTTGAAGCATCCCGTTCTGAGTATGGCTAAGTTATCATCTGTGAAAGGACGGTTGATCATCAATATTTCTCGGAAGTGATGCTTAATGCGAACCCTCGGCACTCCAGAGGTCATACAAAGCCACGCTTAAGATATTGACTGCCGAGGCAAGAGGCTTCCTCCGCCAATGCCAGCTATTTAGCAATCTCTGGATCTTCGACCAGTCGCTCCAGTCATCAACTTGTTTGAGTAAGGAGCACAGTAAGACGGCATCACTCAAAGCGATTGTCATACCACCACCAGTGAGAGGATGCCGCATATTCCACGCATCACCAATGAGGATGACACCAGCCTTGGATACAGAAGAGCCTTGTAAGACTGGTGGAAGAAAGGAGCATGGCATGCGTCGGATACGATCTTTGTCAAGCGCTTTTTGGATGGCTTTATGGAATGTCGTTGGTAGTTGAGGAATGATATGAGAGAGGATATGCGACTGTCGAAATGAGAGTCAGACCAATCAAAAAGGTAATAACGCACTTTGAGGTCAGCAGGCAGAGGATGTTGAATGCTTATTAGTATACGGGTATGGTGCTCGGATATTTGATACATAAGCACGGGGCCAGACCCTTGAATAAGAACAGCTGTGGGTGTTGGCAATGTCACGTCTTCAAGAATCGCACCACAGAAAGAGCTTCTCGCCACTGGTTTAACCGATGCACATCCCATGACAGAATTGCGAAAGTTTGAAAAGCAGCCATCAGCAACAATGACGAGGTCAGCCCAATACTCCTCCTTGCATTCCTCCTGTTGTATTTTTCGCGTCGCCTTTACTCCCACAACCCGATTCTCATGCTCTATGAGTTCTGTCGCCGTTGCCTCAATAAGTTCTACATTCTCTGCACGGTTCGCAGCTGCCCGAAGAGACATGACGAAGCGCCCATGGTGAAAACTTCGGCCTTCGTAGCCATCCGGGTATGGTATATGAACTGACCTGCCTTCGTGCAGAATGCAATAACCACGAGTTGGAATCGCATTGAGACCCTCCAGACATTTTTCTAATCCCAGTTGGCGGAGTGCAGTGATCCCTGCAGGTTGTAGCAGCTCCCCGACAATTCTATCAGGTTCAGCGAGTGAGCGCTCTAACAAAGCAATGCGGCATTTTTTGGCACGAGGTAATGTCGAAAGGCAGTGTGCGAGGGCAGGACCGGCGATGCCAGCACCTACAATTACAACGTCGAAACGAGGCATACGAGTACCTTGAACAAGTCGTACGAGTGATTGGCAGACTGGCTAATTTTGACTGGCTAATTTTGCAATACTAATAAAGTGTAGGCCCTGAAGATTAAGAAAAGAGTATAATAAGAAAGTAGAGTTCTCACATTGGAGAACATGTCCAAAGATTGTAAGGCAGCATTCAATGAGGAACTCACACGGAATCCCCTAGTAAAAGGCGAGGGGATTGTCTGATTGAGGGTTCCTCTGCCGCTACTCAAAAGGGAGGCTAAAATGGTACAGGGATCAACTGTTCTGCATTTGGTTCAGCCCGCGAGTAAAGTCACATGGCATGACATTCTGTTGATCTTGATACCTCCCACCCAGGCTGCTTGCGACGATATTGGCGCAAATCAGGACGCATACTTAAAATGAGCACCAGAGCCTGGACTTTATCAATTGAAGACCGAGAAAAGCTAATAAAAGCAGCCTTCCAAGGTTCAGTCATCCTCCTGTCCTGTAACTTTCCACCTACATTTCCCCTTGGGCAGCGAAGGAAGGGAACTACAGCCGTTACTCCAACTTTCCTGTTGGGGCTGCTCTTCTTGCCGCAGATGGTACCATCATTAAAGGGGCCAATATCGAAAACGCATCATATGGTACGTCATTCTCAGATCGTCGTTAACAATACTTCAGGGACCCTTTGACAGGAGCTACAATTTGTGCGGAACGCACGGCGTTCGTCAAGGCGGTTGTGAGTAACTTTCTGATCCATCTTATGCACTATGCCGCTCATGGGATCATACAGAGTGAGGGAACAAGAAAATTCATTGGACTAGCTGTCACAAGGTGTGTTCCAGTTACATACTTCAAATTATATTCATCCCATGGATGGAAAAAAAAGTAATGTCAAATCGGCAATCTCACCCTGTGGAATATGTCGACAGTTTATTCGAGAGTTTTGTGCCAATGATATGCCCATTCTTCTCGTCCCTGGAGATTATCCTCAAGTCGGCGAGTTAAAATCTGGAACTGATGGTGTGGTGGAAACGACCCTTAATGAATTGTTGCCTATGAGCTTTGGTCCAGAGGATCTGGAGAATGCGACGATGACTTTGTAAAATCTCAGCTTGCCTTTCAAGTCAACGACCTTAAAGTAGCTGTACAACGACGATGACTGTATATTGTTCTGGAATTTGTGCTGATCTTCAAGAGTCGACAAGCATCCTTAGTAGGAATTTTTTTGACCATATGGCCTGACCGTTCAAGGAAGAACACGAACAAGTAATTCATATTCATACTCATGAGTGACAGAGAGTAGATATAAGGAGCTAACGACAGGTAGTTTTCTTCAGAGGCAATTCTCTACCATGTAGGGATACGGTCAGGAATGCGATCAAAGCAAATCTTCCACTCCCACTCCCCTTCACGATGCACCCATCGGTACATCTTCTGTTCACGAGCCACTGTAAACAGAGCAGCAAAGAATGCTTCTGGGTTCTTTGGTTCTGAGAGGTAGAGCTCGAATGTCTTAAATTGGTCGTATACCAGTATCTGATTTGCATCGGTACCGACGGGAACTTGAAGCTTAACCAGGTAGTAGACATCCCCGTGATAGTTGGGAGGGGCCTCGTCTAATACCTCGGCAGCAGGATTTTGATTCTCGTCAGAATCGTCATAGTAACGGGTGATACTAGTTTTGTACATTCTCGACATTAGTGCCGAGAACGGGTTGGGCTCAAGCGTAATCTTGTACCACTTCCCTGAGGAAATCGCCTTACACAGCGCCTTGTGGTTTTTCCAGTCTTCCTTTTGGCAGTCTAGAAGAAATGGAATAAGGGACAATGAGCTGAAGGCATGAACAAATGTACCTCGGCCACAATATCGAGTAGACAGACATGCCTTGCATGCGTGGTGGGACTCTTCACCACAGAGAGGACAGCCCGCAATTTTGCTAAGACGGATGACATCTTTCATATTCAGACCTCCGATTGGAAGAATGAACCCAACATCACAGCGATCGTCTCGAACTTCTGCTGGTAGTCGGAATCTAGGAGAGAGATGTTTCCGATTGAGGGATAATAATGTGATGAACAAGTTCTGTTCTACACTGGTCATAGGGTAGGCCCTTCCGCGTTGGTCCTCTGGAGTTAGGTCTGCAACTGACTCCTCTAGAGACTCCTTGTCTTCTTCTTCAATGATTGCATAATTGCATAAAACAAGAGGGGTCTTGTCGTCAATCTCGAATGTAGAGAAGAACTATATACCGAGATTAGCTTGAGGGCTTGAGAATGGAGGGGGAGCGAACTCGAATGATTAGGGCCCTGAATATAGTCATATCCTTGAGAACAACGTATCCAATCCGTTTCTGGTCCATGTTTTTGCCTATGTCGGGGATAAGCTGCACGATTCTGGGAAAAGCAAGCTGACGTTGATCCTCAAATTCTCGATTGTCCTGGAAGATAGCTGCCCATGTACGCCTGGTAAAAGCATCTACAACCGGTATCCGCTTCTTCCACATGGGATAATTAGAGAGATTCACTCCCCCAACAACATCGGGATCGTTGGGAAAAGTGGTAGAGAACCGCTGGGCGGCATCAAGTGCTTCGCCAAGTCGGTTTTGCAGCCTAGTTGTGTTAACCCTAGTGTTTGAAGCCAGATCAATATTCATGCCCTTGAGAACGTGGATAATATCATCTCGGGAAAGGCTGTGGTTTTCAATGGAGGACATGATGATAATTAGTCAACCCGATACTAGAAGCGCGGATGTCACAAGTCATGTGATTTGAGTTCATAAATCTGATCACAGCATTGTGATATTTTAATGAGTCATTGATCCATGCCGACTGGGACACCGTACAACTCATTTGCCCTACCTTACAGAATAAAGGTCGACAACTTTTCCACTCCTCCAAACCAAGAAATGATGCCAGCCTTGCATCTACTTACGCATACACATTCTGATCACACCAACGGACTCTCTTTAAAGAGTTTTGGCTATGTTATAGTCTGCTCACATGATGCTAAGGAAATGCTATTGAGGCACGAAGTCTTTGCCGAAAGAGAACTTAGGCAGAAAGACCTGCGCTCTGAACTTGTCAGAACCTATGCTCACCTCAAGGTTGACCGAGTACAGTCCCCTACGGCGCACTTCCAAGCTTCGCGGGATCTTCTAGTATGAGATTCAATCACATTCGCTCTTGATCCTATAATGCCATTATGTTAGAAACCAATACATCTCCATGCACCTACCATCATCGAACTCTCCAACGACGAGCAGGTAGTTATCACTGCTCTCGATGCAAATCATTGCCCCGGTGCCGTCATGTAGGTACGATGCATGCATTGCGATGAGCTCCAATTTAAGCCTTTTTCAGGTACCTTATTGAAGGTCCAAAAGGAGCAATCCTTCACACCGGTGATTTCCGCGCCGAACCGTGGTTTCTCGAGTCCACCAAACGCAATCCCTTTCTCCAGCCATATTTATACTCTTCTATGAATGGATCTCTACATAAGACTCTTAACTGCATTTATCTAGATACAGCCTCTGCATTCTCTCCCCTGGACATTCCTACCAAGGTCAATAAATTATAATCGCTCGATGCTTACTTCTCATTCTTGTTCTTGACCTAGCAAGAAGCCACAAATGACCTGATAGAACTCATGAAACTTTTCCCTCCAGATGTGTACTTCTATATTAACTCGTGGACATGGGGCTACGAAGATGTTATCAAAGCGGTTGCTGCCGCATTCCAAACCAAGGTATTTCCTTCCAATTTTGTTTCGCCATGGATCTCTGAATCTACGACCTCAGATACATGTTGACCGTTACAAGCACAGTATCTATCAACATGTGTCTGATCCGTACATGCGTCTCATCATAACTCGGGACCCAGCTACTACTCGATTTCATGCATGCGAACGCTTCAATCGATGTGACTATGTTTTGGTGGATAATGAACAGGGAACATTCGAGAATGCGATAAGCCGTCGAAGGAGACGCGTCATATACATTAACCCTGTCACAATGGGGAAAATAAACTGGAAACTATATTTTGAAGAGACTAGACAACGACTAATTATGTGTACCACGATGAACAGTCTTGTGAGTAAGTTCTTCTGCGTATAAATTTGTTCTCACCCTCTATGTAGCTTGTTCCTATATCGCGACACTCAACACTCCCTGAACTTCAGAAGTTCGTTTCTCTTTTTAGGCCCAAGTCTGTTGTCCCTAACACTCTCGACCCCCGAATGCAAGGCTGGGATTGGTTTTGCCTTGACCGTATGTTTCAGGGATGTGTGTCGGATGTTGCAACAATGATCACTAGGATTCCACCCTCTTTTCACTCTGACCCTCTTATCGAGGATGAAGACGTGACAATAACAAATCTCGTTGGCTGTCACGACATCACTGAGTTGGCACGGCGTTGGGCGGAAAGTAGCAGTATTCGCCGTAAACTGGAAATTGCCAGATCTTACTTGAAACCACCAGAAAGGATTCTTGTGAATAGAATTTTGGGTGACTCAAACCCATTACCTCTCTTGCCACCTTTTACAGTAGAACAGGGGAAAGGGGAAGGAATGCGAAACTTGCATTCCAGCAGCGACAACGATACTGATGATGATAGCGAACGTGGTCGTACAGCTCACAAATTGTTCGCAAGTTCGGCTGGAGTAGATGAGAAAGTAACAGCTTGGTGGTCTTCTCCCCCTTCTTCTGATAGGGAAGAGCTTCAGTTCTCGCAACTGAACAATGACCTTGAAAATTCCAGTCCTTCAAAGACAATGTTCCCGCCTTCCAATCTAGTTCCGCAATCAACGAGTCCTTTACCTGGTCACCGATACCAGACTCCTCCTAGACATGTAGGCAAAGGTCCTGTGTGGCCTTTCTGTCCACAGTCATCTTCTCCAGCACAGGAGAACTCCACTAATTCTGTGAAAAGGAGGTCCCAACCTCCGGCAGCGAAAACCTCCACATCCCTGTTGGGAGAGCAAAAACATAATACCTCAGAAGATATTAACAACTCATTGGCATCCCCTTTCCCCACGCCAAATAGTAATTGTTGTCGACGTTATACGAGACACGCTACCCCTCCTGCAGTGGTCTTGTCTGGCACTTTTTCTGGTACCATCAATCAACAGATAGTTGTACCCGATTTGTCCGTTCTCAGGAGAGTGCCTCGAGCTTCCTTTTGGCAACGATACCCTCACACTCAATCCTTTTCAGCAAAACCACAAGTCGAGCGTGCGCATTACTTCCTCCAGAGGATCAAGATCGGGGAACGCTTGGCGAATGCACGTCCGAATGCCGTGGCACCCTCGTATGGATCGAAAAGGACAGGACTACTTGCAAGATATGAAAAGTTGGGGGCAAAGAAGTGTTATGCAGAGGCGACGATAAATCTTGGAGATGTGACTGTCGCTGAGAATGTGGTGGAGCATGAGAATGATGGGAGGCCTGTGGAGTCCATCATTGACCCTAAAACTCGACCCACGGTTTCATCGTTCGAAGCCGTCAATGATGGCGATGACGTGGGTATGGATTGGGAACGAAGCCGTGATTTGGCGGATAGAGTACGGTCCGCCATTGCTAGTGGCAAGCCGATACCACTTCCGGGTCTCAAATGTGCCGATTCGCAATCGAGTCAATATGCTTTTCGGTGATGCCTTTTCTTCCCTTTGTGTTGTCCTACTAGAGGTTATATAACTTATCATTATTATTTGTATGTAGGTATATAGAGCTATGTATTTCTTGTTGAGGCACCTCGAGCCTACATCGTTGCTTGTCTTTTTGAGAATAGATCGGCCTCTGATTGAAATGAAATTGCCTCCGGCCCTACGATTCACGACTATGACACCTATTGGTAACAAGATTCAGTTGACTAGATGCTGCCTTTACATGGTTTTGAGTGCAGTCGTTCAGGTAACTGTCCTCTCCCTGAGTGTTGAATATACTCGTGTCAGATGTATGGCAGTAAACGAGCGAAGTACAAAATTGTAAATTCATGAACCAAGCCAATCACAATTATAGGTATTTCAAGACCAGTTTGAGGTTTGTCCAAAGAACTCTGGGAAATTGCGGACTAGGGATAATATTACAATAATCGAGTGCTCCCGATATCGCACCTGGCTGGTGCTTCTCGCTGCCACCACCACCGCCATCGCCATTTCCTCCTCCATTAACGGAAGAACGTGATTGCAGTGGTGATATGAGAGATCTTGACGTGAGTATCGAACGTTATGTTCAAAATAAATGGGGCATTATCTCCTGGTGATCAAGTGTTTCACTTACTCATCTTTAGATAGAGACAGTTGAGACGGGACTCGTGGCGCATTTGCAATGAGTTTTCGTCCCTCTCCCTCCCCTCCCCCCTTTGATCTTTCAACATGAAGTTTTTATTTAGACACCAAAAAACCTTAAGACACACCGGTTCCCTTGTAAAGGTACATGACCATTCACAGGTCCGATCCATCAAATCCAGAGTCAAGTGATACATTGAAGAGAGCCTCATCCCTCAAAGGATCCTTCCTACTGAGCATCTTGATATAAATTTCATTACGACAGTATTTTTTTTAGTTGCACAAATGCTACCGCTTCGAAGCAAAACAAAAATAAAAAGTGGACATTCGGTAGTCGACTCGCTTAGCTCACCTCATTTTACAATTGGTTCCAGAATCTCTCAATGATTCACAAAAGGTATATGTAGTCGATAGTTAGAAAAAAAAAGCACAGCATATTGATTTCCAATGCCTAACACTTTTTTTAATTTATTTTAACTCTCGGAAGAAACATAACGTGATTACGGTTCTACTGATGAATCTTATTGACTCCCAGCCCATCATCGGTCAGGTTCAGAGGTTGATGTTGATGGGAGAACAGCCCAGATTGATGAGGCCTTCGAATTGATTGTTAGTGCAGCAGACGGATTGGGAGTTGCTGGAAAAAAAAATACAATCGTCAAGTCATTGCAGTCCAAGTGAGTTGTGGAGGACTTTACCAAGAGACTCCACCGACGATAGGAGAGCAGTTCAAACCTACAAGACCTTCTATCGGGCCCAAGACGATACCGAGGAGGCCTTCAAGAAGTCCGACCACACTAGAGGTATTTTCAACAACTGAGTTGCCTGGTGAGGGGAGTATGGGTTAATTCGGTTCATAAAATCGTTGTAAGCTCCTTACAGCACTGTGCATCTCCAGCGTTGCACTGATCAGTACTTCCTCCCCCTGAGGGACTGTCAGTACGGGGGACAGCAGTGGCGGCTGCCAAGAATGGAAGGACAAAGAACAAGAAGGTGAAGATAGTAGCGACACGGGCGAACATCTTTACTGAAGCTTTGAGGAAGGCTAGGTGAGAGCTCTCTTGCTGGGGGGAATCGACACCGAAATGCCAGTCGCTTTTTAAATGAAAAAAAAAATGCTATTACCTTCAACAAGTGACCTTCATTTTTCCCAGATCCGACACATGGGACAGAAGCAACATGAAAATGGGGAAACAAAAATACATGATCTCCGCTCTTTCTCACTTGAATTATCTCTTTCCTTCCCTCAATCGTTCAGGAACCGGATTTCATCAAGAGAGAGGGCCGTGAAATCTATCAACACATCAAGGTCAGAGATGTAGAAGCTCATCAATTCAATGAGAAGGACGGCAATCGTGAGACTGAAGCACAGGAGCCCACGATTCAGTCAGTACCAAGCTCAGGCGTCAGATACAAGACAAATCCATAGCGGCTGCATTGGGATTCGACTGTGAGCTGTTGTTCGACCACTATTCGGTAGCTCTCTGCTAGAAAGATTCGCCACATATTCATGAAGAATTTCAGTTTGCTCCTCCCCGAGCCTCCAAGCCTCATGAGAATCAATCTCGGAAATAGCAATTGATCGTTCCCTCCGATTCCTAGATCTGTCATAGAATATCATTGTTATCATTGTTCTCGTCAGTTTCACCGAGACAGTCGTGTAATTCTTATACACTTCGGCGATCGAGGCATGCGGTTTTGGAGATGGATGGCAAGGGCGGCCGCAGGAGGCAGATGACCATCATTTTGAAACATAAGCGTCGCAGAAGGGATGGAGCACACAAGCAAATAGTAAACTCCGATACAATTTAGCAAGGAGAGTTGATATCGGTCCTTATGAATCTTGCCCGGGTCTGACAAGTGTTGAAGCGCAATTTTGAAATCGGACTCGACAATAAACCATTTTCTCACATAAAACCTTTTATCAAGTCAGATGACCGGATGCGCTTAGAGAAAGGCTGTTGCGATCAAAGGCTGGAACGTTATATTGCTTTCAAAGGATTGTTCTACAGAGAAATCAAGATTATCAATGCTATTCGGATCACAATGAAACGAGGAAATACATCAAAAGGCACACGTCGAGGGTGTGAATTAAGGGATCATCATGAGACACCGGCTCGCCAAGTGACCAATCGAGTGACAGTACGATAAAAAAAAAGGTATCGATTGACAGCTGAAGGTTGGCCAGTGGAGCCAATTCAGTCACTGCACATGAGATCGCAGGATTGATAAATTCATATCAGAATTTCTGATTCAGACTTATCAATGTTCATCAATATTGAAGGCGAGGTCTTTGTGCTGCTGGACATGTCAACTTATGCCCCATAAGAGATTTCCCCAAAAATGTGACGAGATTTCAGAATGATGCATGTGGCTGGATCAGTCATGTCAGAAGTGTCATATTTCAAGAATCAGAGCTTTGGATACACGAAGAGGAAAAAAAAAACTTCGAAAGAATAAATAGTACACACGAAAGATTCATCCCCTCCAATAGTTCGTTTGCACGAACGGCATGGGAGTCAATAGTGCTGTTTGTCTCTTGCTACGGACCTCAACTTCTACCTCTGTGTTTTTCTTATGCCAACCGGTTTTCACATATCCCATGGCAATGTTCTTTCCCAAGGTTGGACTTGGAATACCTGACGTGACCGTACCTGAGACATGAGGTTAAGTTTAATCCATCAACCTTCATCACATCAAATGCTGACCAAGTAAATCACTTGTAGCCGGAGCAAAGATTTTGGTGTGCTCTAATCAGTACGTCAGATAAAGAATTCCCGCTGTAAGGTGGGTACGTACGGCGAGCCGGTGCACCTGCGACTATCATTCCTATGCGACGCCGCGGGGGTCCATCTTTCAGATGTTTTCGAACTGTTCCAGCACCAATAAAGTCTCCAGTCTCCCTTCTGTCTTTTCCAATTACCCAGCTCAGTCCTGCCTCGACTGGAGTTGTATCTTCACAAAGGTCATTACCGTAAAGGCACATGCCTGCTTCCAATCGCAGACTATCGCGTGCGCCAAGGCCAGTGAGTTGGACAGGTGACTTGGATAGAAGCTTGGCCACTTCCACAGTTTGCGATGGGGGTATTGAAATCTAAAGAGAGTATTGTATTAGATGGAGATGTTTCTGATGGATCTTGTTACCTCAAAACCATCTTCTCCCGTATACCCACCTCGGGCAACGTGGAGATTGAAACCTTCAATCGGCACAAAAGCGGATTTTCCAAACGTCAGACCACGCAGGTCATATGATGTAAGAGTTTGAAGGTAAGGCGCTGCTTTAGGTCCTGGGAAATCGAAAGGATATTAACGATAGAATCACAGCCATGACGAAAACTAGAGTTGAACCTTGTAATGCCAGTAGACCCCAGTTCTCCAAGACCTCCATTTCAACGCGCCCGTTTTGCGCTTTCTCGCTGGCGTTCCACTCCTCCAGCTTTTGTTTGAACCAAGTGAGATCTCTGTCTCTGCGGCCGGCATTAGTCACGACATAGAAGGCATCTGTGGCGTGTTTGGTAATGACAGTGTCATCAATTATCCCTCCGTTTTCGTTGAGAATGACAGATAGGGTTGATGAGTATGGGGCTAACAATGAGAGCGAAGAGGGAGTAAGCCATTCAAGGAATTCTGTGGCGGTTTTCCCTCGGAAGCTATGGGGATGAATTGAACATCAAGAATAGCTAATCCCATGTCACAACCATACTTTGACTGGACCATATGGCCGACATCGAAAAGGCCTACATCGCGCCGTACGTGATTATGACTGGCGACTGAGAGAATTGAGGACTTGTTTCGAAGACCATAATAGCTTGTGCCTCACTCTGGCCGACGTCTGCATATGATAGCGGCATAGAATAGCCAGCAAAAGGGACCATCTTGGCACCATTTTCGACATGAAAGTCGTACAGGCCTGTTCGCCTCAGCTGCGTGAAAATTGAGCGAGTGCAGAGCAGAGAAGCTGGAGACATACGTGCGCTGCGTCTGTAGCAATTCTCCTGGAATTGAGCAGGCAGAAGGGGAATCTTGGGCGGAGGAGAGAGGCCATTATAATATTTGTTACGTAACGGGATCTAACCGTGAACAGGCTCTCGGATTTGTCTCCCCTGCACTATGTCACGCTTTGTCAGATCTTCAAAATACCGGTGAGGCAGACTGTGATGTTTGACAAATGTGGTAGCTGAAACGAGCCAGACATGTGTTCGGGCAGCCAGCAAAGAAGGAGCACAACATGGAAAATGTCAAGGTAACGAATAGTGCTTGGGATACGAATCTTATCTCTGCCTCGGGAGTAAGCATTCTTTCCCTGCGAGCATTGTGCCATTCATTGTCGCTAGCAATACCTTAGTGTCAATTGGAATGCCTCAGGAGGCGGCGCCTTTGCCATTCTTCCCCTGCCCTCTCCCTTCCATGGCGTCAATGCCTTCCCCCACAAACTCCCAGATCAGCTCCCTTTGGCGCGCAGCCATTCCGCCCCTGTGCTGGATACAGACTGGTCTCCCCACAATGATACCATCGTCGCTTCCGGCGGTGAGGATGGCAAAGCCATGATCTGGAAGGTCGAGTCTGCTCTTTTTGAAGACTGGGGAACCGAAGGATGGGTTCCTCAAGACTTCGACCCTGTTCTCCGCATCGACGCGTCATCTCGCAAGATTGGCCATGTCCGTTTCCATCCCACTGCTGCCCAAGTGCTTGCCACCGTATCTGGCGAACATACTGTCAAGCTCTGGGACCTAGCGTCCCCGGAGAACTCACGCATCGAGCTCTTTGGCCATGGTGATACTATTCAAAGTCTCACCTTCAATCCCACTGGGTCCTTATTGGCAACTACGTGTCGGGACCGCAAGCTGCGGATCTTCGATCCTCGGACTGGCGGGCAACCTGTCCGTATTGCTGACGGGCACACCGGCGTCAAGGGGTCACGGCTAGTTTGGATGGGGGAACACGGTAGAATTGCATCGACAGGGTTTAGCAAAATGTCCGACCGTCAAGTCGGGATCTGGGACTCTGGCAGTCTTGAGAATCTGAGAATGACAACCATCGACCAGTCAGCTGGTGTGCTCATGCCTTTTTGGTCCGATAACAACATTCTATTCCTGGCCGGCAAGGGGTGCGTCAGTTATCTTATATTGCCTTTGATGGAGTTTACTTTGTCAATACAGTGACGGCAACATTCGCTACTATGAATGCGAGAATGAAACCCTCTTCCCTCTTGCCGAATACAAGTCTTCAGAACCCCAACGTGGCGCCTGCTTCCTGCCACGCCGCGCCCTCAATGTCGAGGAATGTGAAATCGCCCGTGTTTACAAGTTGTATTCCTCCACCATCGAACCGATTGCTTTTATCGTTCCACGGAAGGTGATTCAACTTGAATCGTGTCGTCGATCCCGGATATACTGACTCTTTATAGGCTGACAGTTTCCAAGCAGATATCTTCCCCCCTGCCCCTTCACTGGAACCTTCGCTTTCAGCGTCTGAATTTTTTAACGGAAAAATAGCTCCAGTAAACCTCATCGATCTCGGTGATGGCTCCAGCTCGCTTGGCGCTCAACCTTCACCTCCAGCTCTAGCACCAGCTCCGGCCCCAGCCCCAGTCTCGACTCCAGCTTCAGCTCCAGCCCCAACACCAGTTCCAAGTTCAGTCCAACCTTCCCCTTCGTCCTTGGTTCCACCTCCGAGTGCTACATCGAAACCGGTGGTTAGGGAACTCCAAACCTCAACCGACGAGGTGTGTATTCACGATATCTAGGTTAGCTCCCTGACCAGAGCACATTCTATACCACAGGCATCTCCGGCTTTAAAGCAAGAGAATATGCGTTTGGATGCGGAGTTGCGCGAAGCACGGGAGAAGATCAGGAACCTTGAGTTGCAGGTCGAGGTTTTACGTAACAATGCGAGGAAGGCCGCTCAAACTCTCCAATTGGATGTTTGAGGGGATCGATTCCATGCGGGTCTCGAACAGTTTCTTTCTTGAGGCCTTGGTTACGCTTCTGTATCAATCAAAAAATGATCAGTTTCTGTTCGGACCTTGACCACAGGAGCTTCCGGCGGTAAAACGGAAAGAAAATTCATTCTGAGTCGGGCTGCATTCGTATTGCCACGTATGGCCCCACTATGACGAGCTAACCTGCGGGAAATGAACCGATATGACCGGCCGTATGTACACTGGTCATGCAAACGTGTCTCGACTATACCCTTCTAAGTACAACTCGAAGAACAAGATGGTATAAAAATAGTATGGAGATAGGATAACATTTATAGATGATAATTATCTGTGGTATATTCGAGTATATCCGATCAAGGACATAGACCTGCATCCATTAGGCAATCCATTAGGCCTTCTTTGAGACCCATTTTTGTATTGAATGTATTGTGTGATCACCACGAACGAGACTCTTCGGATTATCGATACACCCTGATTGTGTTATCAGTCCGCTAAGATTAGTCCGAAAATTGATATAAGCTAAGGCGGGAACACAAATACATTCTAACCCTCTTTTCCTTCTCCCTCACCAAAGAAAATGTCTGGTCCCAAAATTGCCATCATCATATACACTCTCTACGGCCACATCGGCGTCTGTGAGTCTTTTTTAATCCTGATTACCTGCATGATGGCTTATCATGATCAGTGGCCGAGGCTATCAAGGCTGGTGTTGAAGCTGCTGGCGGGCAAGCTACTATTCTGCAGTCTGTCCTTTCTCTCGTCGTTCATGATTTAAAATCACTTATGGAACCTCAGAGTCTCTGAGACGCTCGGTCCCGAGATCCTCACACTTATCAAAGCACCTCCCAAACCTGGCTATCCTGTTGTAAATGTAAACGACTTGGCTCTCTATGATGCTTTCATATTCGGTATCCCTACTCGTTACGGTAACATGCCAGCTCAATGGAAGGTAAACAACACTATTCCCATCGAGGTTATCTAAGTTCATTGATTATTGTTTTTACAGTCATTCTGGGACGCCACTGGTTCTCTGTGGTTCAATGGTACGCTCATAGGAAAATATGCAGGCCTTTTTATCTCTTCTGGCTCGTTGGGAGGAGGCCAAGAATCAACTGCCATGAGCACGATGTCAACCATCGCTCATCACGGAATGGTCTACGTACCTTTGGGTTATGGCACTTCCATGTCCATCCTTACTAATCTGGAAGAAGTTCGCGGTGGTACGATCTCGTCTCATGTTTGAGAGTCTTGGGAAATGTCTGACTTTTTTAATCTTCCATTTTTTAAAAATTAGGCTCTCCATGGGGTGCTGGAACGTTTGCGGGTACCGACGGTTCACGAATGCCATCTAAACTTGAACTTGAACTGGCTCAAAACCAAGGAAAACATTTCTACAATGTTGTCTCCAAAGCTTTCAGGGATTGAAAAAATCTGGTCGGAACCAAATCCTTTTTCGATGGGGTACCTATGTAAAAAGAAATAGAAATAATGTAAACTTTTCTGTCATTCGATAGCCTGATATGAGATTGAGATATGGATGGTTGGGTCGATCAGGAGATTCCAAGACCTTGTGAAGCATAAATGTTTTGTTCTGTGCATAATCAAAATGTAGGTTTCCAGCTACCGCTAACTTGATTTATATTACAAAGGTAGTGGCCGAGGCCGAAAAAGGGGGTATTGAGGCAGCAAGAGGGAAGGCAACCATCTATCAGTGAGCAAGATATTTCCAGCTTGAGACAGGTAGTGTTCAATGTTTCTGAGGACAGAGTCCCGGAGACGCTCCCAAAAGAAGTGCTGAAGAAAATGCATGATCCAGAGAAGAGGATGACAAGGAAATATCCTATTGCCTCACCCAACACGCTCGAGACTCGTGACGCTTACCTCTTTCCAACTTTATATGGTAACATGCCTACTCAGTTCAAGGTATTATCGAATCATATTGTCATTTTCGCCTGAGGACCATTGACCACGATTTTTTGTCTTAGGCACTCTGGGACCAAACCGGAAAACTGTGGAAAGAGGGTTCACTTTCGGGAAAATTCGCCAGTGTCTTCGTCTCCACAAGCAGTCTAGGTGGACAAGAAGAGACAAGATTCACATTGATCATAACACTAGTTCAAGATAGTCTTCGTTCCGCTGGGATATAAGCACACCATGAAAGAACAGCAATGTCGAAGAGGTGCATGGAGACATGTACCTTCCGTATTTGTATCGCATCTTCATCAAATGATTCAGGCTCCCCTGGAGTGCAGGCATCATCGCCAATGAAAATGCAACTCGTGAACCTTCTAAATTAGAATTGTCAATTGCCCACAAACAAGGAGAAACTTTTTATAACTTGGTCTCGAAAGTAGATTTTGAGGAGTGACTGTAGTCTAAAATGAATCTGATCATGCATTTAGAGTCGCACGCAAAGGCGTATCATAGATCAATGCAAATTGTGAGTAATTAGAGTAGATGCTCGTAAGAAAGACGGCAGAAAAACACTATCCATCATTCCGTTGCGCACCCACACATCAAACATCATACTAGACCATCCAACTATCCAAACCATTGCCCATAATTTGCCGATTCCACCTCCTACTTCACTTCCCGTCAGGAAATGGTACTCATACTCGCATATGATACCGACACCCATCATCAGAAAAAAGCCACAAACACGGAGGAAATCAAGACCGCCCCCTCTGCCCATCCCCCAAATACCAGCAGCATGGACTATCCCAGAAGCAAAGAAGCTTCCCATCACTAGGCCTGCTCGTCCACATAAGTGACCTAGTGGACGTCCAGCAGCTGTGAGGAAGATATGTCGAAAGACTTGGTGCCACCTCCTTCCCCAGAAGTCGGCCAATGAGGTGGATAACCATGGGGAGTTGAAAACTGGCGGCCAATATGACGGATCATTTTGGAGGAAGAGTACAGCAACGAGTGCGAGAAGAGTGTAACTTGTATCAATGAAAAGATATATCACGCAGCCAAGGAAAAAGGATATGACACTTGCAAGGACATATCGCGGGATGACCGTCAACGATGCATCATAAATACTCCCACTTGAATGTGAAGGAAGGAGGTAAGTTGAGGCGGCATGGAACAAGTCAAATAGAATAATCTGACCCACGACCCTCAAGAGCGATCTCCAGACATGAAAGGAAGAAGAAACATGATTAATTTTTCCCCAATTCCATCCAATACCTCGGGTATTGAGGCTGAGCTCGAGGGAGTCAATCAGGATTACTGTTGTCGAGTGCGTTCGATGTGTTGCATTTGTCCTACAGTATTTCTCTGTAGTGAACGTCCAGCCTACAATGCGGACGACAATCGCGCTGACCATGAGCTGGTGATGTATAAACGAAGATAGATATCAAGGAGTGGGAGACGCACCAGACTTCCGTGATTCCAATAGTCATATCTAGGGTCGCCTGGTCACCCAATCTTGACCGACGTCACGAAACGATATGTGATCCATAGTGCAAATGGAAGGAGCACCAAACGAAACAAGCGGCGTCGACAGAAGAGCACAAGAAAGGCAGCAGTTTCATAGGCGAAGAGAAAGGGAAGAAGGAAAACAAAGAAAGTAAGCATATTTTTGTTATCAAGACATGGTTCCAGGACTACAAGAGTCTGGGGAATGTTGTGATATGAGTCACAGGCCCATGAAACTGTGATCGGTTGCTCCAATAGCTAAGCGTCACTAATTCCAGGAAATTTTGATGATCGTTTTGCCCTGATGACTAGAAAACTATCACAATCAAGTTGGCTCCTTCATTTCATCTGGCAGGTCCATAATTTTGAGGCAAGTCGATTTTGAGGCAAGTCTCAACCGTGTCTCAATCGTCCCATTCAACTTGTCGAACAGCTTGTGGCTAGGCGTTGGACAGTACATAAATGATGTTCATCGACATCACGAAATATACTCTCTAAACTAACTGCGTCTTGGAAATTTGCTGTTCGCAAATGTTAATTGTACCAGGCAATGGTTATCCGACCGTACTATTCGTCCACGAATTCATACTCGACCAGGCTGTTCGCGAACGCAGCTGAGATCAGTAGTAAACTACCAGGCCGTTGCGGGGGGTAATTTCCTGCTTGGAATATACCAGCCTAACCCATACCAAGGAATGAGATTGCAACGAAAAGCAGTGATGGTAGTTGGCCAGCCTTCGGCAGGATATTCGTCCTTGTCATAAGATTCAGCCCTAAGAAGAATAATTTCGGCTGGCAACAGAGCTAGATTGAAATGTACCATGGGAAATCCATATTCGAGTTTGCAGATGGCTGAAAGGAAAACGTGGACAATACCCTTTTTCAACTCCTCCCCTACATGATGGTCAAATCGAATCCTAGGACTGCCTCTCCACCTACTTCTACTTCTTCCACTCCTGACTTTCCCATTCTGCTTCAGTCCCAGGGCAGATGGATATAAGTCATACAATTTCTAGGATTGATTATGTATTCTCACTTGAATCAAATGCGGATAGATATTCTGAACATTTTTGATCAAAAACATCGTTTGGGGTGAGGTTCTCAGCCGACGACTGGGATAGGCTTGCTGCCTTCATTGGTGATGACGGCTGCATAAACAAGAACTTAAAACCATACTGAAAGCGAGTGCATCCTAACCAGTACTCTCAACGCAGATTGATTACTCCCCTCTCAGAACGAAGAACTTGTTCCTCCCGCTGGTGGGCATGATGTCAAGCATTATTGATATCCCAATGCCGTGAACTGAGGTAAGGTAGAAGGCCTAATCCAATCACACACAAGAGGTATGTTAGACTCACTGATTTCTTGTGTTTCAAGAAAACTGATTATCATAGCATCTCTTCACCCAGACAGAATACAATGATGCACGCACAGCCTATATCATGGAGTATTGGTAGACCTTGGACTGCTATTGGTGTCTAGCTGCTTCTTTCTTCAAGGTCCCAGAGGTGAATTTGGATACATGCCTTACGGATTCGAAGGACCGGACCTCATGGGTTCTTTCGAGTCTACGATAGGTCTAGGATAGAAATGGATACCCCGGCCGTGACACCTGTGCGCTCGGCAAGCTCATCTGAACAGGTTCGATTACAGCTCATTGTGAAACGTGATTTCAACCCTGCCCGATAGACCAATAGGACAAATGAACAAGAGGTCGTTCTCACACGTTCTGCGAAATTCTAACTCAATGCGGAAACCTCCCAATGTCAATGTATACTCATGATCAACGGCCACTGAAAACATGATAATCGTATAAATATTCTTCGCGATCAAGTTTCTTCATCCTCTGTGATTTACCGAGAAAGAATGTCATCTCAACCCCATACCGCCATAGTCACTGGTGCAGCTAATGGTATCGGACGGGCCATTGCGCTTCAACTAGCCAGTGATGGGTTCAATGTTGCCATGTGTGATATCTCTTCTCAAGAAGCTGCCCTGGAGGCTTTGAAGGTTGAGATAGAGGCAAAAGGACGAGAAGCACTTACGATGGTAGCGGACGTTGCCGTCGAGAAGGAAGTCAACGACTTTGTCTCGACTGTTGTATCTCGATTCGGTGGACTGGATGTCGTGCGCAAATTATCTTACGATACCCATAAGAATGAACTCACAACACAACCAGATGGTTGCAAATGCGGGCGTGGCTGTCATCACGTCGATCCTTGAGAGTAAGTACTATTTCTATCACTAACCATCTATGACTCCACCATTGTGCAGCAACCATGGAAGAATGGGATCACGTATTCAATACGAATGTCAAGGGTACTCTTTTGTGCTACAAAGCTGCAGCTAAAGTGATGATTGAGCAAAACCGTGGAGGTAGAATCATTGGTAAGCTTTGAGTGACGCTTAAAAATAATGCTTCATTGAGAATCTTAGGCGCCTCGTCACTTGTTGGCAAGAAAGGTAGGAGAAGACACTCGATCTTCATTTATTGCATATTCATATAACATTCTTCAGGTGCTGCTCTATGCGGTACATATGGATCCACCAAATTCGCAATCAGGTGTTTGACTCAAACGGCAGGTGAGTCTTTCATAAAACATGAGTAACGTTTACAGAACGATACTAGCTTGCGAGTTTGCAAAATTCAATATCACTGTTAATGCGTATATTTGACACATTTATTGAAGACTTCTTGGTCTGATTGTATATCCAGCTATGCTCCTGGATATACCGATACTTCACTCCGTGCGTCATCTAATGATACTGTTTGTTGTACATGTAATTCTTACACAATTTCATTTCAGTTGCAAATATGGATACTCGTGTTGGACAATTGACAGGAACTGAACCTGGTGCCTTCAAAGAAGCGGTTCGAATTGGTTTCAGTCAAGAAAACTGCTTTTCACCAAATCTTTTCCAGATGAAACAACGGCCAGCGTTGGGTCGGCTCGCACAACCAGAGGAGATTGCCCACTTAGTTTCCTTCCTTGCTTCCGATAAGTCTTCTTATATCACTGGTAAACTTTTTTCTTTCACGTCTTATCACTGCTCATGCTAGATCCAGGACAAGCTATCTCTATTGATGGAGGAGTCTGGTTTGATTGAGTAGAAATTACCCTTTGGTTAAATTTCCATAAACCAAGATCAATGACCATGGTTGTTTCTGCAAGAAAGTGTCATGATAAAGACATTTACTCCTGTAGCATTTACAGGAAAAAACCCATACCTTATGAGTGGCTGATGTGGCACGAGTAGCACGAGAGAGCTGTCACGTTCCGTGTCCCTTATCACTCCCCAATCACAGCCCTCGCAACGTCTCTCATTTTATACTCTGCTTGTTCCAGTTTCATGTCCCTAGACTATTTAATTTATATAGTAGGTTCTTAGTTTTTTAAAAAAAATCATCAATCTATTACACAAGGTGCGGTTATCGCAGAATGATATCGGTTATGGGATGACACCGAGATGTCATGGAAACATCATTTCTTGGAGCGGTTTCCAGGATACTTAGGTATATAAAATAGGGAATGTACGTAGAATAATTGAAGGTCTTTCTTCCTTTCCCTCACTCCCTGCGTGCATATTTATTCATGCTGCGTCAGCGGTGACAGTCTGTAGTATAAGTACTTAGCTTTGTTCTCTCAAATATTCTAAAAGAAAATCTCTAAATAAATTCATGTACTACTTTCCCTGTTGGAAAATGAGGTCAGCACAGTAGGAGACAAAATTAGACTCGCCAAACCCTTCTGGTGTGTTGGATCTGACAGTCTAGAGTCTTGATACTAGCAGTACCCTGACTTCAACATAATGCAATACTTCACAGACAGTTAGAGAAAAAGAGTATAGTACTGGCTGTAATGCAAATGGAAGCATAGCTACCTCCATTCAGAATTAGTAGAGATGATCTCCAAAGGCCTGATTCTTGTGAGAACAGATGTGGGAATTAACTAATAATTTCAACCCAAATATTATAATTATATAATTTACTAAGTTAAAAAATTCGTAAATCTCAGAAA